>Ga0116181_1000256_pt1 | contig 47579 bp, 45 predicted proteins | sample AD_UKC075_MetaG_FD_89752 | JGI IMG/M metagenome (GOLD analysis project Ga0116181, IMG submission 89752) | Active sludge microbial communities of municipal wastewater-treating anaerobic digesters from USA - AD_UKC075_MetaG | ecosystem: Engineered > Bioreactor > Anaerobic > Digestate | place: USA... | reverse complement strand
TGGCCCGCTCCGCCGGCACCACCACCGGCGAAGAGGTCGAGCCGATGCCCGATTGGGAGCGCGACCTGCTGGCCGGCGCTCCGGCCGAGGCCGAGGCCGTGGCTGCCGAGGTCGCCGAGCCGGCCGCTGAGGTTGCCGAGCCCGTAGCCGACGTCGAGGTTGCCGCTGAAGCCGTGGCCGAGCCGGTCGCCGAAGTGGTCGCCGAGGCCACCGAAGCCGCCGCCGCCGAGGTCATGGCCGAGCTCGCCGCCGACGAGACCAAGTAAGGAACGAGAGAACAGATATGGCAACGATCACTGCCGCGGACGTCAAGAAGCTCCGCGACGCCACCGGCGCCGGCATGATGGACGCGAAGAAGGCCCTCACCGAGGCTGACGGCGACTTCGACGGCGCCGTGGAGATCCTGCGGGTCACCGGCCAGGCGAAGATGGCCAAGCGCTCCGACCGTGAGGCCAGCAACGGCCTGGTCGCCGCGTCCGGCAAGACCGTCATCCAGCTGGGTGCCGAGACCGACTTCGTCGCGAAGAACGCTGAGTTCATGGCGCTGGCCGAGGCCATCGCCGCCGCCGTGGACGCCGCTGGCGCGCACGGCGTCGAGGCGGCCGGCGCGGTCGCGCTCCCGTCCGGTCAAACCGTGGCCGAAGCGGTCGCAGAGCTCAGCGCCAAGATCGGCGAGAAGCTCGAACTGGCCGCAGCCGCTACCTTCGACGGCGACGTCAGCATCTACCTGCACAAGCGGTCGCAGGACCTGCCCCCGCAGGTGGGCGTCATGGTGGAGCACGCCGGTGGCGACGAAGCGTTCGTGCGTGGCATCGCCATGCAGATCGCGGCGATGTCCCCGGCGTACGTCACCCGTGACGAGGTGCCGGCCGAGGTGCTCGACAACGAGCGCAAGATCGCCGAGCTGACCGCCAAGGAGGAGGGCAAGCCCGAGCAGATCATCCCGCGCATCGTCGAGGGTCGCCTGGGCGGCTTCTACAAGGAGGTATGCCTCGTCGAGCAGGCGTCGGTCTCCGACGACAAGCTCACCGTGGGCCAGCTGCTGAAGAACAACGGCGTCGAGGTCAAGCGGTTCGTCCGCTTCGCCGCCGGAGCCTGATCCCAGTTGCAGCCAGGACGGCCGCCCAGCGATGCTGGGCGGCCGTCCTGGTGTTTCCAGGGAACTCGGGCGCACCCGTAGTCCGAACCGGCCCGCCAGTTTCGGTAGGGTAGGGACGCTTTCACCGCCCGTCCTAGGAGACAAATGACCAGCCCCTACCGCCGCGTACTACTGAAACTCTCGGGTGAAGCCTTCGGCGGCGGGAAGCTCGGCGTCGATCCGGACATCATCTCCAGCATCGCCGGCCAGATCGCGGCAGTGGTCGCGTCCGGGGTGCAGGTCGCGATCGTCACCGGCGGCGGCAACTTCTTCCGCGGTGCCGAGCTGCAGACTCGCGGCATGGACCGCTCCCGGGCCGACTACATGGGCATGCTCGGCACCGTGATGAACTGCCTCGCGCTGCAGGACTTCCTGGAGAAGGTCGGGGTGCCCACCCGCGTCCAGACAGCGATCACCATGGGCCAGGTGGCCGAGCCCTACATCCCGCGACGCGCGATCCGGCATCTGGAGAAGGACCGCGTGGTCATCTTCGGCGCCGGCTCGGGCATGCCGTACTTCTCCACCGACACCGTCGCAGCCCAGCGGGCGCTGGAGATCGGCGCTGAGGTACTGCTGATGGCCAAGCAGGGCACCGACGGTGTCTACGACGCCGACCCCCGCACCAATCCCCACGCGAAGAAGTTCGACGAGCTCACCTACGACGACTTCCTTGCCCGCGACCTGAAGGTGGCGGACGCGACCGCGGTCAGCCTGGCCCGCGAACACCGGCTCCCGATGGTCTTTTTCGACCTGGGTGCCGAGGGAAGCATTGCCAAGGTGGTCGCAGGTGAGAAGATCGGAACCACCCTGCACGCGTGACGTGCAGGCGAAGCAGAAGGGAAAGACCTCGTGATCCCGGAGATCCTCAAGGACGCCGACCACAAGATGAACGGTGCGGTGGAGCATGCGCGCGAGGAGTTCGCGGCCATTCGCACCGGACGCGCCCACCCCGCTATGTTCAACAAGCTGATGGTGGACTACTACGGCTCACCGACACCGCTGCAGCAACTGGCCACCTTCCAGGTGCCGGAGGCCCGCACCGTGCTGATCAGCCCGTTCGATCGTGGCGCGATGGCCGGCATCGAGAAGGCGATCCGTGATTCCGACCTGGGCGTGAACCCGGCCAATGACGGCAACGTGATCCGGCTGGTGATGCCGCAGCTCACCGAGGAGCGCCGCAAGGAGTACATCAAGGTCACTCGCCACAAGGCCGAGGAGGCGCGGGTTGCCGTCCGCAACATCCGGCGGCATTCGATCGAGCACGTCGGCAAGCTGACCAAGGACAAGGAAATCAGCGAGGACGACGCTCGGGGTGCGGAGAAGCAGCTGGACGCGGCCACCAAGAAGCACATCGACACGATCGATGAGTTGCTGAAGGCCAAGGAAGCCGAACTGCTGGAGGTCTGAGTGACCTTGAGCGAGCCGAAGAGCCCACCGAAATCGCGCGCCGGGCGGGATCTGCCCGCCGCGATCGCGGTCGGGCTGCTGCTCTTCGGCATCGTGGTGGTCACCCTGATGTGGTGGCCGCCCGGGTTCATCATCCTTCTGGTGGTGCTGACCAGCCTCGGTGCGGTGGAATTGCACCAGGCGCTCATGAAAATCGGCATGCGTTCGGCGATCGTGCCGGTGGTGATCGGCAACATCCTCATCATCGGTGGCTCGTACCTCGCCGCGACCCTGCAGAACGTGACCAATGTTCCCTGGCACGTGGTGTTGCTCGGCACGATCGGCGGCACGATCCTGCTGTCGCTGATCTGGCGGATGTTCGGCGGCGCGGACGGGTACGTGCGTGACAGCGCGGCGGGCCTGTTCATCATCGGCTACCTCCCGGTGATGGCATCGTTCGTCGGGTTGTTGCTGGCTCAGCAGCACGGCGTGGCCAAGGTGGTGGCTGCGTTCCTCTGCATCGTGGGCAGTGACACCGGCGGGTACGCTGCCGGCGCGTCGCTCGGCAAGCACCCGATGGCGCCGAACATCAGCCCCAAGAAGACCTGGGAGGGCCTGGTCGGCTCGTTCGCCCTGGCTGGCGTACTGGGGATCGGCATGGTCACGCTGGTCATGCACCAGCCGTGGTGGATCGGCGCGATTCTCTCGGTGGTCGTGGTTGTTTTCGGGACCGCCGGTGACCTCATCGAGTCGCTGATCAAGCGCGACATCGGAATCAAGGACATGAGCTCCTTCCTGCCCGGCCACGGCGGCGTCATGGACCGGCTCGACTCGACCCTGATCGCGGTGCCTGCGGCCTGGCTGCTGTTCACCCTGGTGGGGGTGGGCGCATGACCGGGTTGACGCCTGAGGAGGTCGCCGACTACGAGCGTTCGATCGCGCACGCCGAATCCGGACGCACGGTGCCGCTGCTGCTGAACACGCCGCGCCGGGGCAAGCCACCCGTCCATTGGGCCGACCTGGACGCGACCCAGCGCGCGGAAGCGATTGGGGAACTCGGCCTGCCGAAGTTCCGGGCGGCACAGCTGACCAAGCACCTGTTCGAGCGGCTGGCCACCTCGCCGGACGATTGGACGGACATCCCGAAGTCGGCCCGGACGCAGTTGGCCGAGCGCTTCGTGCCGGACCTGGCCGAACGCGTCCGCGACCAGCAGGCCGACGGTGGCACCACGGTGAAGACCCTTTGGCGGCTGCACGACGGCTCGCTGGTGGAGAGCGTGCTGATGCGCTACGGCGTCCGCGGGATTCGGGCCAGCGGCAACGGACGCGAGCGCGCCACTGTCTGTATCTCTTCCCAGGCCGGCTGCGGCATGGCCTGCCCGTTCTGCGCCACTGGTCAGGGCGGGCTGCAGCGCAATCTGAGCACCGCGGAGATCCTCACCCAGGTGATGGACGCCGCCCGCCGGTTGCGCGACGGCGAGATTCCCGGCGGTCCGGGCCGGGTGAACAACATCGTGTTCATGGGCATGGGCGAGCCGATGGCGAACTTCAACGCCGTGCTGCGAGCAGTGCGTACGATCACCGCGCCGGCGCCGGACGGTCTGGGGATCTCGGCGCGGGGTGTGACCGTCTCGACGGTCGGCTTGGTGCCGCAGATCGAGAAGCTGGCCGCGGTCGGGTTGCCGGTAACGCTCGCAGTGAGCCTGCACGCGCCGGACGACCGGCTGCGCGATGAACTCTGCCCGATCAACACCCGTTGGCAGGTGGCCGAGGTGCTGGCTGCCGCGCGGAACTACTTCGCGACCACCGGACGCCGCGTCTCGATCGAGTACGCCCTGATCCGTGACATCAACGACCAGGCCTGGCGGGCCGAGGCGCTGGCCGACGTGCTGCGCGGCGCGTCCGCTGAGGGTCGCAACGGCGACTACGGCTGGGTGCACGTGAACCTGATCCCGCTCAACCCGACGCCCGGGTCGAAGTGGACCGCATCGCGTCGTGAGGACGAGGCCGAATTCGTCCACCGCCTGGAAGCCAGGGGAGTGCCGGTCACCGTCCGCGACACCCGCGGCCGCGAGATCGACGGCGCCTGCGGCCAGCTCGCCGCCGGCCAAGCCTGACGATCCCTGAGCTTGACGAAGGGTCGTGGCAACCGCTGGTCTAGCACCAAACCGACCTCCAACTTCGCTCCCGAAGGGGACCGTTGCTCCCGATAATTCGGGAGCGCGAGTTCCTTTCGGGAGCGAAGTTCACGACTCGGCGGACTAGGGCTGTCGGGCGAGCCTGGTGCCTCCGAGTTCAGCCGAGCAGCCCCGACACCTCGGCGATGTCGTCGACCAGGTGGATCGCCGCGCTCATCGGACGCCCGTCCGCCAAGTTGGCGAGCAGCGGCCAGGCCGGACGCTCCCGGGTCCAGTAGTCGACGCCGACCAGCACCAGTGGCGGGATCGGCTCGCCGGCAGCGGCGTAGTAGCGCGGCGTCGCAGCCTGGAAGATCTCCTGGATCGTGCCTGCGGCACCGGGAAGGCAGACCAACCCGCCGGATGCCTGGCGAAGCAGCATGTCCTCGCGGATCGCGTTCGAGAACAGCTTCGCCACCCCGGCGCTGAACACGTTCGGCGGCTCGTGGCCGTACAACCAGGTCGGCACGCCGTAGCTGGCGCCGCTCAACTCCCAACGCTCGCGCACGGCCAGCCCGGCGGCCACCCAGGACGCCACGTCCTCGGCGAGCCGGGGGCGCCCGGCCAGCAGTGCGATCGCAGCCTCCAACTCGCTGCGGGTGCCGATCAGGGCGGCGCCGAGATTCACCGCCTCCATCGCGCCCGGTCCACCGCCGGTGATCACCGTCCGTCCGGTTGCGGCCAGCGAGCGGCCAAGGTGCACGGCGTCGGAATAGTCGGCCGACCCGCGCACCAACTGGTGGCCACCCATCACGCCCACCGCACCTTCGAGGCGCAGATCCTCCAGCGCCTCGACGATGGCGTGGTCGTGCAGGGTCATGGCGAGTTCGCTGGTCAGGCTGCGGTGCTGGCCGACGTAACGCCACCAACGGAACACCCTTGCGTCCAGGGTGTAGCGGTAGCCACGCTCCAGCCCCGCATAGAGTTCGCTCGCGCTGTACAGCCCCGAGCGGTACGGGTTGAACGGCAGGTCAGGCAGGGTGGGGAAGAGCAGTGCGCCGCGCCGCTCCAACTCCGGCTCGATGCCGGGTTCGAGTACACAGCCGAGAAAGACCGCGCCGGTCACGTCGACTGTGCCGAGCGCGGCCGAGCGTCCGCTCAAGTCGAGCGACTGCAGATAGCAGTTCACCAGGTTGCCGGCGGCCGCGAGCCTGGCGTCGAATTGAGCCAGGGATTCGATCTCAACCCCGGCGGGCGCTGTGGTCACCTGGCCGCTCCCATCAAACTCGATTCGCTCCGACCCTACTCAACGCACCGGGACGCCGTGTCGGTGGCGGCCGATAGGCTGCAGGGGTTCCGTGTGGGAGGTGATTGGCCGATGCGCCAGGTTGTAGTACTCGGTAGTACAGGTTCGATCGGCACCCAAGCCATCGAGGTGATCACGGCGCGCCCGGAGCAGTTCGAAGTGGTCGGCCTGGCAGCTGGGGGCTCATCCATCGAGCTGCTGGTCGAACAGGCTCGGACGCTGCGTCCGCAGGTGGTTGCGGTCAGTTCGCCCGAGGCCGCCGACCGGCTGGCGGCGGCCCTGCCCGGCCAGGAAGTCTGGGCGGGACCGGAAGCTGCCACGCGGCTCGCGGCGATCTCGGCGGATGTGGTGCTCAACGGCATCACCGGCGCCGCCGGCCTCGAACCCACGCTGGCTACGCTCAATGCGGGTACGACGCTCGCCCTGGCCAACAAGGAGTCGCTGGTGATCGGCGGCCGACTGGTCACCGACGCCGCCGCACCCGGCCAGATCGTAGCGGTCGACTCCGAGCATTCCGCCTTCGCCCAAGCACTGCGAGCGGGCCGGGCGGAAGAGGTGCGCAAACTCGTCCTGACCGCGTCCGGCGGCCCTTTCCGTGGTCGCACCCGAGCTGAGCTGCGGCAGGTCACCCCGGCCCAGGCCATGGCGCACCCCACCTGGGACATGGGCCGCGTGATCACGATCAACTCCGCCACCCTGGTGAACAAGGGACTCGAACTGCTGGAAGCCGGCCTGCTCTACGACGTCGACCTGGACGCGATCGAGGTGGTCGTGCACCCGCAATCCATCGTGCACTCGATGGTCGAGTTTGTGGACGGTTCGACGATCGCGCAGTGCTCGCCGCCGGACATGCGCCTGCCGATCGCGCTCGGGCTCACCTGGCCCGACCGTCTCGCCAACGCGGCTGCCCCCTGCGACTGGAAGAAGGCGGCCACCTGGACCTTCGAACCGCTCGACTCCGCGGCATTCCCTGCCGTGGAACTGGCCCGGGAAGCTGGCAAGGCCCCCGGTGGGCTCGCGCCAGCCGTCTACAACGCGGCCAATGAAGTCTGCGTGGACGCTTTCTGTGCCGGACGGTTGGAGTTCCCTGGCATCGTGGACGTGGTCGCCGACGTGGTGGCCACCCATCTGGCCCGGCACGCCGCCGAGCCCCTGAGCCTGGCCGCCGTGCTGGCGGCCGACCAGTGGGCGCGGCAGGCGGCAGCCGAGCGGATCAGCAAGGAGTAGCGCATGGAGACCAGCACCGTCATTGGCTTCGCGATCGCCTTCTTCACGCTGATCATGGCGTCGGTTGCGCTGCACGAACTCGGCCACATGATCCCGGCCAAGCGCTTCGGTGTGCGGGTGCCCAAGTACTTCGTAGGTTTCGGCCCGACGCTGTGGTCCACCACCCGAGGAGAGACGGAATACGGCATCAAGTGGTTTCCGCTGGGTGGCTTCGTCCGGCTGCTGGGCATGTACCCGCCGCCACCGCTCGACGACCGTCCCCGTGCGGCCTCGCGGCTGAACCAGCTGGCCGACGCCGCTCGGGACCAGGAGTGGCAGGAGATCACGCCGACCGACGTCACGGACAAGCGGCTGTTCTACCAGAAGAAGACGTGGCAGAAACTGGTCGTGATGGCCGGCGGCCCGGTGATGAACCTGCTGATTGCCTTCGTCCTGATGCTCGGCGTGACCGGGCTCTACGGGGTCTACCGGGCGCAGACGACGGTCGGCTACGTGCAGCCGTGCGTGCTCACCGACAGCACCCGCACCGAGTGTGCCGACACCGATCCGAAGTCGCCGGCCGCCGCTGCTGGGCTGCAGGCCGGGGACCGCGTGGTCAGCTTCAACGAGACCATGATCACCTCGTACAGCCAGCTGAGTTCGCTGATCCGCGCCAACCTTGACGCCGAGGCCCGGCTGGTCGTCGAGCGCGGAGGCCAGGAGGTAGCGCTGGCCCCGGTGCACACCGTGATCAACGAGGTGGCCGACACGCTCGACCCGGGCCGCCGGCTGAGTGCAGGTTGGCTAGGGGTTTCACCAAAGCAGGAACTCGTCAAGGGTGGCCCGGTGGAAGTTCTGGGCGACATGTGGCTGCAGACCAAGCAGAGCGTCGTCGCCCTGGTGCAGTTCCCGGTGAAGGTGTGGCACGTGATGGTCGGCATGGTGACCGGTCAGCCGCGGGACGTCTACGACCCGATCTCGATCCTCGGCGCCAGCACTGTCGCCGGACAGGTGATCGCGTCCGACCAGGTAACCCCGGGGGCGAAAGTGGCCACCTTCGTCTCGCTGCTGGCCTCGGTCAACCTGTTTCTTGCGTTGTTCAACTTCGTGCCGCTGCCCCCGCTGGACGGCGGCCATATCGCCGGGGCCCTGTACGAGTGGGTGCGGCGGAAGTTCGCCACGCTCAGCAAGCGTCCTGATCCCGGCTTCTTCGACACGGCGAAGCTGCTCCCGGTCGCCTACGGGGTGGGTGGACTGCTGCTGCTCAGCGGCGTGGTGCTGATCCTGGCCGACATCATCTCGCCGATCAGCCTCTTCTGAGCCGGATGTCGCAAGCGACCTTCCTGGCCACCACTGCCGCTGGGTTGCGTGCCGGCGTGCCCTCGACCGCCCTTCCCGGCCTGCTCGACCAGCACCACCACGCCCGCCGCCTGCACCAATTGGGCGTGAGCCCGGCACCCCTAACGCTGGCCCGGGTCAACCCAGTGCGCCTGGCCGGTCCGCTGCGGGAGCTGACTGGCGGCGACTACGCCGATCGGCCAGTAGCGGTGGGGGAGTCGGTACGAGCACTGGACGGAGCCGAGCTGACCGCCTCGATCCTGGCCGGGCTGGTGGAGTAGGCGTTCGACGCCGTTTCCCGCGTCCGCAGCTCGGATGGGTAGGCTGTCGACGGTGGCCGCGAGCCGCCGCCCGTTCGTCGTGATTGAGGAGCCGATGACCATCAACCTCGGAATGCCCGCAGTTCCGCCGCCGGTGCTGGCGCCGCGTCGTCCGACCCGCCAGATCAAGGTTGGCAAGGTGCTGGTGGGTGGCGGTGCGCCGGTCTCGGTGCAGTCGATGACCACGACCAAGACCACCGACATCAACGGCACCCTGCAGCAGATCGCCGAGCTGACCGCGACCGGCTGCGACATCGTCCGGGTCGCCGTTCCCAGCCAGGACGACGCCGACGTGCTGCACATCATCGCCAAGAAGAGCCAGATCCCGGTCATCGCCGACATCCATTTCCAGCCGAAGTACGTGTTCGCCGCGATCGACGCCGGCTGCGCAGCCGTCCGGGTGAACCCGGGGAACATCCGGGCCTTCGACGACCAGGTCAAGGAGATCGCCCGCGCGGCCAGCGAGGCCGGGGTCTCGATCCGCATCGGTGTCAACGCCGGTTCGTTGGACAAGCGGCTGCTCGCCAAGTACGGCGCGCCGACCCCGGAGGCGCTGGTCGAGTCCGCGCTCTGGGAGGCCAGCCTTTTCGAGGAGCACGGCTTCCGCGACTTCAAGATTTCGGTGAAGCACCACGACCCGGTGGTCATGGTGCGTGCCTACGAGCAACTATCCGAGGCGTGCGACTACCCGCTGCACCTGGGCGTGACCGAGGCCGGACCCGCTTTCCAGGGGACGATCAAGTCGTCGGTGGCCTTCGGCGCACTGCTGGCGAAGGGCATTGGCGACACCATCCGCGTCTCGCTGTCCGCGCCGCCGGCCGAAGAGGTGAAGGTCGGCATCAAGATCCTGGAGTCGCTCAACCTGCGTCCGCGGCACCTGGAGATCGTCTCGTGCCCTTCCTGCGGACGCGCCCAGGTGGATGTCTACACCCTCGCCGAGGAGGTCACCGAGGGGCTCGCCGGCATGGAGGTGCCGCTGCGGGTCGCGGTGATGGGTTGCGTGGTCAACGGCCCCGGCGAGGCGCGGGAAGCCGATCTCGGCGTCGCGTCCGGCAACGGCAAGGGCCAGATCTTCGTCCGCGGCGAGGTGATCAAGACCGTGCCTGAGGCTGAGATCGTGGCCACGTTGATCGAGGAGGCGAACCGGCTGGCCGCGGAGATGGTGGGCAGCGACTCCGGCCCCGTCCAGGTCTCGGTCGGATAGCCATGGACGCCCGGATCCTCACCAGCGCAGACACTGAGCTCGCCCGCCGTCTGGTGGCGGAGGACCCGGTCACGAACGTCTTCGTTGGCTCCAGGTTGATGGCCGGGGTGCTGAATCCTGGTATGCCGGGCCTGATCTGGGGCTGGCCGGCCCACGCGCCACGTGCCTTGCTGCACATCGGGGCCAACCTGGTCCCGGTGGCTACCGACCTGGACCCGATACCGGCGTTCGTCGAAGCAGCCGGACGCCGTCGCACCTGCCAGTCGATCGTCGGCGAGTCCTGGCTGGCGATTCCGCTGTGGCAGGCGCTGAGCGACCGGTGGGGACGCGCCTACAGTGCGGTACGCGAAGTTCGGCGCAGCCAACCTGTAATGGCTGCGGCGGATACGCCGCTGGTGGCGCCCGACCCGAGAGTGCGGCCGATAACGCATGCCGATTTCGAGTCGTACTTCGCCGCCGCGGTGGCGATGTACACCGAGGAGGTCGGCACTGACCCACTGGCCGGCGGTGACAGCAGCTATCGCAGCTACTGTCGCTGGCTGGTCGACCAGCACCGCGCGTTCGGCATCGTCGAGGACGGCAAGGTGGTCTTCAAGAGCGACATCGGGGCCGCCTGGGGCAGTGCCGCGCAGATCCAGGGCGTCTGGCTCGACCCGGCACTACGCGGACGCGGGCTGTCCGAGCCGGCGATGGCGGCGGTGACCGAGTACGTCCTCGCCGACTACCCGGTGGCGTGCCTCTACGTGAACGACTTCAACACCCGCGCGATCCGGTGCTACCAGCGGGTCGGCTACGAACAGGTTGGCGAGTTCGCCACCGTTCTGTACTGAGCCCGGACGGAATCTCCCGTAATCCCGGCCGCTCTCGTGGTCCCGGCCGCTCTCGTCATCCCGGGCTTGACCCGGGATCTCCGGCCGCGACCCGACGATGCGTCAGGCGATCTCCGCCGCGGGTGCACCGGTGAGTTCGACCAGCTCGGCAGGCGATAGCGGAAACACCGCATATGGATGTCCTGCCGCCGCCCAGATCTGTTCGAAGCGAAACAACTCGCGGTCGATCAGCATCACCGGCGGCTGGCTGTGTGCCACGGGAGAGACTCCGCCGATCGAAAATCCGGTGGACGCCTTGACGAAGTCGGCGTCGGCGCGGCCGACCTTGCCGACCAGCGCAGAGATCTTCTTCTCATCGACCCGCAGGTCGCCGGAGGTGACCACCAGTACCGCGGCGTCGTCGGATCGTCGGCGGAACACGATGCTCTTCGCAATCTGCCCGAGCTCTACGCCCAGCGCGGTTGCGGCGTCGGCTGCAGTACGGCCGGTTACCGGGAGCATTACCACCTCGTGCGGATGGCCGAGTTCAGCCAGCCTGGCGATCACGCGCTGCGCACCGTCAGGAATCGGAGTCTGCGTCACGAGTGCATTTTGCCAGCCGCTGGGTATGCGTCCGCCAGTGCTTGTCTCGGGTTGGCAGACTCCAGGAGTGATGCTTAGGTTAGCCAAACTTAACTATGGCGGGAGGGTGATGACGAAGGCTCGGTTCGAGACGGTTCCAGTGGAGTCCGCGCTGCGGCCGGTTTCGCTGGTTGCTCGGGAGTGGCTCACCACGGGCTACCTGCGGCTCCGGCTGTCCGGCCCGCAACTGATCGGCTTCAACTCCCCAGGTGCCGACGATCACGTGCGTATCTTCATCGCTCCGCCTGGCGTGCCCGCTCCCACCACGCCGGAGGCTTGGCGGGAGTTGGACAGCCGGGAGTACACCCCGCTGAACTTCGGTGCTGACTGGGTGGAGTTCGACTTCGTGGTGCACGGAGACGGTCCCGGCTCGACCTGGGCGGTGACGGCCCCGATCGGTGCCGCGGCCGCGATCGGGGGCCCGCGTCGCAGCAACGCAATCGTCGGCACCCCGGACGCATGGTTCCTTGCCGGTGATGAGACCGCGATCCCGGCGATCAGCCGGTTCCTCCGGGAACGCGACCCCGCGACGACCGCCCGCGTCCTGGTCGAGGTCGACCCGGCGAACGAACTGGCGCCGATCCCCACCGACCCTCGGGTCGAGCTCACTCTGCTGGTGCGCGGCACCGACTCCCTGGCCGAAGCACTTGCCGCGCTGCAGCCGTCCGACCGTCCCAACGGAGCGCTGCTCGGCTTCGTTGCCGCCGAGGCCGCAATCGTGCCGGTCGCCCGCGAACTCCTGTTGGTTCGCTGGGGGCTGGCCCCCGAAAGCACGATCACCAAGGGCTACTGGCGTATCGACCCCAAGTAGTGCGCGGTCGTGAGGTTCGCGCCGGCGAAACTGACGTTCGCCGGTGAATGTTCCCTGGCGAACGTCCGGATCGCTGGCTAGACGACGACCTTGGAGGGCGGAGCCGCGCAATGGGGAGGAGTCTTGACGAGCGGTGAGGAACGAACCGCGAGGAGAAGGACGGCCCGGGTGGGTGCTCTGACAGCGGACGGCGGACTGCGCGCGGGCAGCGATGGCCTCCGCGTCCAATAGGATCACCGGGTGATCACGCGACTGTCCCAGCTGTTCGTCCGTACCCTCCGCGAGGACCCCGCTGACGCCGAGGTGCCCAGTCACCGCTGGCTCGTGCGCGCGGGCTACATCCGCCGCGCCGCACCGGGCATCTACACCTGGCTGCCGCTGGGCCTGCGGGTTCTGCACCAAGTGGAGAAGATCGTCCGCGAAGAGATGGACGCGATGGGCGCCCAGGAGGTGCTCTTCCCCGCGCTGCTGCCCCGGGAGCCCTACGAAGCCACCAACCGCTGGACGGAGTACGGTCCCAACCTCTTCCGGCTGAAGGACCGCAAGGGCGGCGACTACCTGCTCGGCCCGACCCACGAGGAAATGTTCACCCTCCTGGTGAAGGATCTCTACTCCTCGTACAAGGACCTGCCGCTCTCGATCTACCAGGTCCAGACCAAGTACCGCGACGAGGCCCGGCCGCGCGCCGGTCTGCTGCGCGGCCGCGAGTTCGTGATGAAGGATTCGTACTCCTTCGACGTCGACGATTCGGGCCTGGCCGCGTCCTACGACGCGCATCGTGGTGCCTACATCCGCATGTTCGACCGGCTCGGCCTGCAGTACGTGATCGTGAAGGCCACGTCCGGTGCGATGGGCGGTTCGGCGTCCGAGGAGTTCCTGGCGATCTCACCCACTGGTGAGGACACTTTCGTCCGCTCGCCCGGTGGCTACGCCGCCAACGTCGAGGCCGTCAGCATCACCCCGCCCGCCGAACTCGACTACTCCGGTACCGGCCCGGCGCGCATCGTTGACACCCCGGGCACGGGCACCATCGACGAACTGGTGGCCGCGGCCAACGCCAAGTTCCCCCGCGACGATCGTGCCTGGACGGGGGCCGACACCCTCAAGAACGTCGTGTTCAAGCTGACCACACCGGACGGCAAGAGCGAGGTGCTGATCGTCGGCGTGCCCGGCGACCGGGACATCGACCTCAAGCGGCTCGAAGCCGCGATCGCCCCGGCAGAGGCGACTCCGCTCACCGACGACGACTTCGCCGCCAACCCGCTGCTGGTCAAGGGCTACATCGGCCCGATCACCCTGGTCGGTGACCAGGTAACCGCGCACCTTGGCGAGGAGGCGATCGCGAAGGTGCGCTACCTGGTCGATCCGCGGGTGGTCACCGGCACCGCCTGGATCACCGGCGCCAACCAGGTCGACACCCACATGGTCGACGTGGTCGCCGGGCGCGACTTCACCCCGGACGGGGTGCTGGACGTGGCCGAGATCCGCGACGGCGACCCGGCTCCGGACGGCTCCGGGCCGCTGAGCCTGGCCCGTGGCATCGAGATGGGCCACATCTTCCAGCTTGGCCGCAAGTACGCCGAGGCACTCGGCCTCAAGGTGCTGGACGTCAACGGCAAGCTGGTCACCGTGACCATGGGCTCGTACGGCGTGGGCGTGTCCCGGGCGGTCGCCGCCGTCGCCGAAGCGACCTGCGACGAGCGCGGCCTGGCCTGGCCGCGGGCGCTGGCACCGTTCGACGTGCAGGTGCTGGCCACCGGCAAGGGCGAGGAGATCTTCGCCGCAGCCGAGCAGTTGGCCAACGACCTGGACGCCGCCGGCATCCGCGTCCTGTTGGACGACCGCAAGGCATCGCCGGGGGTCAAGTTCACCGACGCCGAGGTGATGGGCATGCCCACCTCGGTGGTGGTCGGACGCGGACTGGCCGACGGTCTGGTCGAGATTCGTGACCGGGCCACCGGGGAGCGCACCGAGGTGCCGCTGGCCGAGGCCCTGCCGCACCTGATCGCGCTCGTCCACGGCTGAGCCCGGATCCGGGCTGGGTCGCTTGGCCCACGCACTAGACTTGGGCGGACGCCTGCGTCCCCTACAACCGCATCACACAATCGGATCGAGGTAGTCATGAACACCGCTGACATCGAGGCGCTGGTGGCTCCAGTCGCCGCCGGGCACGCGCTCGAGGTGGACCGCTTGGAAGTGTTGAGCGCTGGAAAGCGATCGGTGGTGAGGGTCTTCCTCGACGGTGATGGTGCCGACGGGCGCGGCCCGTCCCTGGACGACATCGCCGCGGCCACACGTGACATCTCGACCGCGCTGGACGAGGCCGACGTGACCAAAGGTCGGCCCTACACCCTTGAAGTCTCCTCGCGCGGCGTGACCCGTCCGCTCACCGAGGCCAAGCACTTCCGCCGCAATGTGGGACGCCTGGTCGCGTTCTCGCTGGCTGCCGAAGAGGTGACCGGACGCGTCCTCGCGGCCGACGATGCCGAAGTCGACATCGAAGTGGACGGAGCCCGGCGGACAGTGCCGCTCGCCGATGTGCGCCGCGCCGTGGTGCAGGTGGAACTCAACCGGCCGGTGCCGGACGACGAGGTAGCGGACGATTCCGTAGAGGACGAGGAGAGCTGAGATGGACGTCGACCTGAGCGCGCTGAAGGCGCTGGAACGCGACAAGGAAATCAGCATGGAGCTGCTGCTGGATGCACTCAGCGAAGCTCTGCTGAACGCCTACGCCAAGACCCCGGGAGCGATTCCGGGTGCGCGGGTGCAGATCGACCGCAAGAGCGGCAAGGTGGCGGTCCTGGCGCCTGAGCTGGACGAAGACGGCAACCGGATCGGGGAGTACGACCACACCCCGGAGGGTTTCGGCCGGGTGGCCGCCGCGACCGCACGGCAGGTGATCTTCCAGCGACTGCGGGAGGCCGAGGACGAACAGAAGTACGGCCATTTTGCTGGGGTCGAGGGCGACATCGTCCTTGGCATCGTGCAGCAGGACCGCGACTCGCGCACCGTCCGGGTGGACCTCGGCAGCATTGAGGCGATCATGCCGCTGGCCGAGCAGGTGCCGGGGGAGTCGTACGCCCACGGGACCCGGCTGCGGGTCTACGTGGTCAGCGTCCGCCGGGAGCTGCGCGGGCCGCAGGTCGTGGTGTCACGTACCCACCCCAACCTGGTGGCGAAGCTGTTCAAGCTGGAAGTGCCCGAGATCGAGTCCGGGGTGGTGGAGATCAAGGCGATCGCCCGCGAGGCCGGGCACCGCACGAAGATCGCGGTGATCAGCCACAACCCGGACGTTTCGGCCAAGGGCGCCTGCATCGGGCCGATGGGGCAGCGGGTGCGCGCGGTGATGCACGAGCTGAACGAGGAGAAGATCGACATCATCGACTACTCCGACGATCCGGCGAACTTCGTCGCGCAGGCGCTCAGCCCGGCCAAGGTGAACTCGGTCACGGTGACGGACGCGACCGCGCGCGCGGCCCGGGTGATCGTGCCGGACTACCAGCTCTCGCTGGCGATCGGTCGCGAGGGCCAGAACGCCCGCTTGGCCGCCCGCCTCACCGGCTGGCGGATCGACATTCGCTCGGACACCGCCGAATAGTCGCTGCCGGCCGAACCTACTTCGTAGGCTCGCTGGACGGCTGCCCGCTGGGCTGGTCGTGTGCCGGACGGCCGGCCGACATCGTCTCCTGCAGCGCGGCCAGCACCTTGGCCTCGTCCAGGTCGAGCTTCTCGGCCAGGCTCTTGGCCATCGACTCGATCATCTGGCTGCCACCCGGGCCGCCGCCGTTGCCCGGCTGACCGGACGGTTCACCCGAGGGCTGGCCGGACGGCCGCCCCGACGCATCACCGGACGGCCGGCTCGCCGTCATCACCTCTTTCAGCGCGGTCTCGACCTTGGCTTCGTCGACGCCCAGCTTGGTCGCCAGGGTCTTGGCGATGGTCGCGGTGTCGAAGCCACCCCGCCCGGAACCGCCCTGGCGGCCCTGACCCTGGGCCTGACTGGAGCCACCGGACGGGGTCGCCGCGGAGTCGTCGCCGCTGGCCAGGCTCGCGGCCAGGGCACCCACACCGACCGCCGCGCCAAGGGCGATTACGAAGGCGCCCACTCCCAAACCGATCTTGGCCTTGCTGATCATTGCTCTCCTCGAAGTTTGTCCGGAATCCAGACAAGCCGGTGGGCCTGTGCTGGCAGTCAGCCGAACCTTGGTGTTTCCTGTGGAAAGCGTGGTCGTGGGGATGGATAGAGTCGGAGCCGTGAGCCAACCCGTCCGCACGTGCCTCGGCTGTCGCCAGCGCGCCCACAAGGCGGAGTTGGTACGCCTGGTCTGGGACTCGACCACCGGCGCGGTGGTGATCGATGCTGGTCAGGTGCTGCCCGGACGCGGCGGCTATGTGCACCCCACGTGCGGGGACGCGCTAGCCAAGCGACGGCAACTCGGCCGCGCGCTGCGGCGTCCGGTCGACGCTGAACAGGCGGCCGCACTGCTGGCTGCGCTCACTGACTCCACCGACTGATCCGCCCAGGCGGCCCAGGCCACGAGGTCGCGTTCCCGGCCACCCCACCCGCCAAACCAACTTCGCTCCCGAAAGCGACCCGCGCTCCCGATAATTCGGGAGCAAACGTCCCATTCGGGAGCGAAGTTGCCTGGGGGAGGGTTGGCTGGGCTGTTGGGTCAGGCCGCCGCCGGGGGCGGCGTGGGAGCCGATTGAGTCTTATTGCGCTCGGCGCGATAAGCTTGACGCCGCGCGTCCGCCAAGTTCAGCGGCGGACACAACCAGAAAGTGGGCTAACGCTCATGACCACTCGATGAGTACCTCGAAATGAGCACTGAACAGAACTAACTGGTCGACGCGCCCGCGTGGACCTGAAGGAGAGTAGTGGCTAAGGTCCGCGTCTACGAGCTCGCCAAGGAGCTCGGACTCGAAAGCAAGGAACTTCTGCAAACCCTCAATGACATGGGGGAATTCGTCCGGTCGGCCTCCTCGACGATTGAGGCCCCGGTGGTTCGGCGGTTGAAGGAAAAGGCCGCCGCAGCCCAACCAGCACCCGCCCAGTCGGCGCCCGCGCCCGCTCCGGCGCGCCCGGCCGCCAGCACCCCGCCGGCCAGGACCGCACCGGCCGAGACTGCCCCGGCCAGCGTCGCCCCTGCGGCGCCCGCCCCGGCCGCCCCGGCGCCCACCGCCCGTCCGGCTGCCCCGACCCCTGGCCCAGCGGCCGCCAAGCCCGCCGCAGCGCCGGTGGCCGAGACCGCGCCGGCTCCCGCACCGACGGCACCTGCTGCGCCCAGCGCGGCCGCGGCTGCCGCTCCGGCGCCGGCCGCCCCGGCCGAGCCGACCCAGGCGGCTTCGTCCGCGACGCCACGTCCTGGTGCCATGCCCGGTCCGCGTCCGGCTGCCCCGCGGCCCGCGCCGCGTCCGGGTGGCACCGGCGGCCTGCCTGGCGCCGGCGCCCGCAAGCCCGGTGCACCGCGTCCGGGCAACAATCCGTTCGCTTCCCGACAGGGCATGGGCGTGCAGCGTCCGCGGCCTGAGGGTGCCGCACCGGGTCGTCCGGGCGAGCGTCCCTACAGTGATCGTCCCGGCGGGCCGCGTCCGGCCGGTGATCGCATGCCGCGTCCCGGTGGCGGTGTCGCGGGCATGCCTCGACCCAATCCCGCGATGATGCCGAAGACTGCTTCGGGCAACCTCGGTGGCCCCGGCCGTACCGGTGTCGGTCGCCCGGGTGGTGCCGGCGCTGGCGGACGTGGCCGTCCCGGCGGTGCTCCCGGTCGCAGCGGCCCCGGTGGCGCGCCCGGTACCGGTGGTCCTCCCGGTGGTGGTGGCCGTGGCGGTCGTGGTGGCCGTGGTGGCTCGGGCACCCAGGGTGCGTTCGGTCGCGCCGGTGGTCCCGCGCGCCGTGGCCGGAAGTCGAAGAAGCAGCGCAGGCAGGAATTCGACCAGATGGAGGCGCCGACGATTGGTGGCGTGCGCGTCCGTCAGGGCGACGGCCAGACCGTCCGGCTGCGCCGCGGCGCTTCGCTGACCGACCTCGCCGAGAAGATTGGTGTCGAGCCGGCGTCCCTGGTGCAGGTGTTGTTCCACCTGGGCGAGATGGTCAATGCCACCCAGTCGGTGGCCGACGACACCCTGCAGGTGCTGGGTGCGGAGCTCAACTACAACATCGAGGTCGTCTCGCCCGAGGACGAGGACCGCGAACTGCTGGAGAGCTTCGACATCGAGTTCGGTGAGAACGAGGGTGGCGAGGAGGACCTCGCCCCGCGTCCGCCCGCCGTCACCGTCATGGGTCACGTCGACCACGGCAAGACGAAGCTGCTGGACGCGCTGCGCAACACCAACGTGGTCGCCGGCGAGGCCGGTGGCATCACCCAGGCGATCGGCGCCTACCAGGTGTCCACCGAAGTGGACGAGTTGGAGCGCAAGATCACCTTCATCGACACCCCGGGCCACGAGGCGTTCACCGCCATGCGTGCCCGTGGTGCGAAGTCGACCGACATCGCGGTGCTGGTGGTGGCCGCCGACGACGGTGTGATGCCGCAGACGATCGAGGCTCTGAACCACGCCAAGGCGGCCGATGTGCCGATCGTGGTCGCGGTGAACAAGATCGACAAGGAGACCGCTGATCCGGTCAAGGTGCGCGGTCAGCTCACCGAGTACGGCCTGGTGCCGGAGGAGTACGGCGGCGACACCATGTTCGTCGACGTGTCCGCCACCGCCCGCCTCGGTCTGGACGAGCTGCTGGAGGCCATCGTGCTGACGGCGGACGCGTCCCTGGACCTGCGGGCCAACCCGGACATGCCCGCCCAGGGTGTCGCCATCGAGGCGCACCTGGACAAGGGCCGCGGTCCCGTGGCCACCGTCCTGGTGCACCGCGGCACGCTGCGCACCGGCGATTCGATCGTGGCCGGTTCGGCTTACGGCCGCGTCCGCGCCCTGATCAACGACCAGGGTGAGACCGTCGATTCCGCGCCGCCGTCCATGCCGGTGCAGGTGCTCGGCCTGACCTCGGTGCCCGGAGCTGGTGACAACTTCCTGGTCGTCGAGGACGACCGGATGGCTCGCCAGATCGCCGAGAAGCGGGAAGCCCGGCAGCGGGCGGCCATGCTGGCCAAGACCACCCGGCGCAAGACGCTCGACCAGCTGTTCGAGCAGCTGGCCAAGGGCGAGGCCCAGGAGCTGCGGCTCATCCTCAAGGGCGATTCGGCCGGTGCGGTTGAGGCGCTGGAGGACGCGCTGCTGCAGATCGACGTCGGCGACGAGGTCGACCTGCGGGTTATCGACCGCGGTGTCGGTGCGATCACCGAGACCAACGTTTCGCTGGCTGCAGCCTCCGACGCGGTGATCATCGGCTTCAACGTACGGCCGCAGGGCAAGGCCACTCAGCTGGCCGATGCCGAGGGCGTCGACATTCGCTACTACTCGGTGATCTACGCCGCGATCGACGAGGTTGAAGCTGCCCTGAAGGGCATGCTGAAGCCGATCTACGAGGAGAAGGTGCGGGGTCAGGCGCAGATCCGGGAGATCTTCCGTTCGTCCAAGTTCGGTGTCATCGCCGGCTGTATGGTCATCGACGGTTCGATCCGCCGCAACGCCAAGGCCCGGTTGCTGCGCGACGGGGTGGTGGTCGCCGAGACCTCGATCGCGTCCCTGCGCCGGGAGAAGGACGACGCCACCGAGGTCCGCGAGGGCTTCGAGTGCGGCATGACGCTCGCCAACTACTCCGACATTCGGATCGATGACATCATCGAGACCTTCGAGATGGTCGAGAAGCCGCGCGACTGAGCAGTCCCTGCCGAACCCGGCCACCCCTTCTGGGGCGGCCGGGTTCGGGTTATCCGGAAAGGAACATCGATGAGCAACCCCCGATTCGCGAAGGTCGCTGAGCAGATCAAGTTCATCATCGCCGAGATGCTGCAGCGGCGGATCAAGGATCCGCGCCTTGGCTTCGTCACGGTCACCGACGTGCGCATCACCGGCGACGGCCGGGAGGCCACTGTCTTCTACACCGTGCTGGGGGACGCAGAGGCGCGGGCCGAGTCGGCGGTCGCGCTGGCCTCGGCCACCGGGCTGCTTCGCTCCACGGTCGGTAAGCAACTCGGCATGAAGTTCACCCCGACGCTGGCGTTCGTGCTGGACGGTGTCGAGGAGGAGGCCGCCCACCTGGAGGACGTGCTCGCCAAGGCCCGGGCGCAGGACGCCGCAGTGGCCGCGCAGGCAGCCGGGGCGAGCTACGCGGGCGAGGCCGATCCCTACCGCCACCCGGACGAAGAAGACGACGAGCTTGCCTGAGGCGGTGGCTCCAGCGGACGGCGGCCTGGTGGTGGTCGACAAGCCGTCTGGCTGGACTTCGCACCAGGTGGTCGCGCGTTGCCGGCGGCTGCTCGGCACCCGCAAGGTCGGGCATGCCGGCACGCTCGACCCGATGGCCACCGGCTTGCTGCTGGTGGGTTTCGGTCGGGCCACCCGCCTGCTCGGCTATCTGGCCAAGGCACCCAAGACCTACGTCGCGACCATTCGGCTGGGGCAGTCGACCATCACCGACGACGCCGAGGGCGAGGTGGTCGCCGCGGTCGGTGCTGCCGGCTTGACTGAAGGCGACGTGCGCGCGGCCTTGCCCGCCTTCACCGGCGTGATCAGCCAGGTGCCGTCCGCGGTTTCGGCGATCAAGGTGGACGGGAAGCGCGCCTACGCCCGCGTCCGAGCCGGTGAGGACGTGCAGCTTGCCGCCCGCGAGGTCACGGTGTCCCGCTTCGAGGTGTTGGCGGTGCGCCGCGCCACCTCGGCAGAGCGGACGGTTTCGCGCCACGACGGCGAGGAACCGTCCATCTCGGTGGTGGACTCGGGGTACCCGGTGGCTGTGCTCGATGTGGATGTGGTCGTGGACTGTTCCTCGGGCACCTACATCCGCGCCCTGGCTCGCGACCTGGGCGAGCGTCTGGGAGTTGGCGGGCACCTGACTGCGCTGCGACGCACCCGGATCGGCGCGGCTGAGCAGGCCGACATCAGACTGGACGCGGCCGGCCTGGCCGGCGACGCGCGGCCCGAGGCGATCGGAATGGTCCAGCTCGCACGTGACTTCTTTCCAGTCGCCGAGGTGACCGCAGAGCAGGCCAGCGACATCGGCTTCGGCCGTAGCCTGCGGCTGGCCGTGCCCGCGGACCCGACCGCTATGGTGTACGGCGACCAGCTGTTGGCCCTCTACCGGCCCGACGGCGAGGTGGCTCGGCCGGTCGCGGTACTGGCCTGAGTTGCTACCCTGACCAGGGCACCAACCAGGAAGGCAAGCGTGGGATCTGCAACGGTCGTCATCGGCAACTTCGACGGTGTGCACCCTGGGCATCAGGAGGTGCTCGCCGAGGCGAAGCGCAGGCGTCCCAGCCTGCCGCTGTTCGTGGTGACCTTTTGGCCGCATCCGGCCTCAGTGCTGCGTCCGGGGGTAGGGCCGATGCTGCTCACCTCGCTGGAGGCGCGGATCGACCTGCTCAGCGCTGCCGGGGCGGATCGCGTCGAGGTGATCGACTTCACGCCCGAGTTCGCGTCGTGGTCTCCGTCCGACTTCGTCGAACGCGTGCTGTTTCCGCTCGACCCGGCACTCGTGGTGGTGGGAGAGAACTTCCGGTTCGGGAACCGCGCTGTCGGATCGGTCGCGACGTTGCGCGAGCTGGCCGCCGGACGCTTCGAGGTCGAAGGACTGCCACTGGTTCGGTTCGGCGACGAGGAGACCTGTTCGACGCGTATTCGGCAGGCGCTGGCCGAAGGGGACGTGGCCCATGCGGCCGAGCATCTCGGCCGGCCGTTCTGCTTCCGCGGGGTGGTGGCGCACGGCGACCGGCGCGGACGGACGCTCGGCTTCCCGACCGCGAACCTCCCGGTTCCGGCCAATCTGGCCTGCCCCGAGGACGGGGTCTACGCGGGTTGGGTAACCCGGCGGGACGGCCTCGACGCGCACGGCGAATCGCTTGCGGCGGGCGCGGCGCCCGAGTGCTGGCCGGCGGCCATCTCGGTGGGCACCAATCCAACCTTCGACGGAGTGTCGCGCCGGGTGGAGTCATACGTGCTCGATCGCACCGACCTGGAACTGTACGGCGCTCCGATCAGCGTGGAGTTCATCGCCAGGATCCGCGGCCAGGTTCGGTTCAACAACATCGACGCACTGGTGGCGCAGATGACCGACGATGTCGACCGGTGCCGGGAGCTGCTGCGCCGTGCGGAGCACAACTGACACCTTCCTTCCGTCAGCCCGGCGGGCGACAATGGAAGCGTGTTCGGGCATCGGGTCTGGCGACCGGCCGCCGCCGGTCTGGACCTGCGTGCCGACGACCTGGCCGAACTGACCGAGTTGAGCCATCTGATCGTGGCAGAGTACGCCGTGAGTTCACCTACCGTGCTCGCGGCCACGATCCAACGACTGTTGCAGCGCCGCGTCCCGATCCTGCGGATCGAGCACTCTGACTCCGCCGACGACGGCTACCACCTACGGTTCGCGGACGGCACCGCACTGCTGGTGCGCGGCCGACATCCCGGTGACGTCGGTTGGACTGCGGCGAATGCGTTGCTCAACCGCGTCCAGTTGGTCGGTTACGCCTGCCTTGCCGAAGAGGTGACGCTCGACCTGGTCGGCGGCCGGCGCCACGTCCGCCTGGTAGCGATCGGGATGGATCGCTGATCAGCGGGTGAGCAGCGACTTGCGATAGATCGCGTCCGTCTTCTCGGTGGTCGTGACCGCGCCATCGGCAGCGACGGTCTCGTAGCTGGTGACGGCGTGATCGCCGGTGGGCGTGTAGTCGAGCCCGATGTACATGGGGATGGCGGCCTCGTTGTTCGGGTCCACCCGAAGGAACACCTCGACGAGACCGCGTTCGGCAGCCTTGCCCTCAAGGAACCGGGTCATGGCCTTCGCCGCACCTTGCCGCCGGGCGTCGGGATAGACCCACAGGTTCATCAGCTCAGGACAGAGCGGGTTGTGCTCGTGGGCGTCCATCGCGCAGGTGCCCAGCGGGACATCCCCGCGGAAAGCCACCGCGTAGTAGTAATCGCCGGCGGCGGCGAGATCGAAGTGCCGTTGCGCGATCCGCGCGGACGGGTGCGCCTCGCGTGCGTGCAGCGCGGGCAGGTCCTCGGCGGTACAGAGTCTCACGGTGATCGGTTCGTCGGTCATGCTCCTCCATCTGCTGCTCGGGCTTCCAGTGTCGACCTGCCGCCAATGTACCCGTACCCGTCTTGCCAGCCGGATGCGGCCCGGGGATTGGTTCGAATGCGGCTCGCCGGGGCCGATGTTGTGCTTGGCTGTTGCTAGAGGAGAAGGAGGAATAAATGGCAAGTAGCCAACGGGTCCTGGGCTTGGCCCTGACCGCGATCCTGCTCAGTGGATGTAGCGCCCCCGCTCCGGCAACCGTCACCCAGGGCACGGACGCGCCGGCAAGTTCGGCCGCTGCGCCGCAGACGTCGGTGGCCGCGCCGGCGGGCGATTCCGGCACCGACGAGTTCGTGTCGAAACTCTCCACCGCGATGGCCGGGGTGAAGACGTACAGCTTCGACATCGACATGGAGACCGAGGTCTCCGGGCAGGCCGCGGTCATCAAGACCAAGGGCGTTCTGGACCAGACCGACGCGGCCAACAAGAAGATGCAGATGGACGCGAACATCGCCGGCATGGCCATGAAGATGCTGCAGGTCGATGGCGAGCTGTATGTGCAGATGGAGGTGCTCGGCGACAAGTGGATGCTGGTTCCCGAGGACCAGCGCTCCAACTACATGGAGGCCACCAAGACCGGCGACATGGCCAAGTCCTTCGAGCAGTCCAAGGATCTGATCAAGAGCCTCGAGACGGTCGGCGACGAGACCGTGGATGGCGTGGCCACGAAGCACTACCTGGTCACCTATGACGGCTCGGCGCTGTCAGGCCTCACCGGCGGTACAGGATCGGTCGAAGGCACCCTGGAGTACCACATGTGGGTGGACGCGGATTCGCTGATCCGGAAGGTCTCCATGGAGGCCGCGGCGAGCGAGGACAGCGAGGTGGTTCCGTTCAAGATGAGCGGCACCATGGGTGATTACAACGAGCCGGTGACCATCAAGGCGCCGAGCAAGGACGACATCACCGAGATGCCGAGCTGATCGGCGACCTCTGTCATTCCGGTCCAGGCTCAACGTCGGCTCTTCGGGGCGCCATCGAGCCACCATCCTCGCCGAGCGCCAGCCGTCCGTATCGAGCGCCAGCCACTGGTGCTGGCGCTCGATACCGGAGGCTGGTCCTCGCCGGGCTCACTCACCCACGGGGTGGTTGAGCCTGATCGCTCACTTGCCGAGGGCCTTGAGGATGTCGTCCACGCGCTCCTTGGCGTCGCCGAAGAGCATGTGGGTGTTCTCCTTGAAGAACAGCGGGTTCTGGACGCCGGCGTAGCCGGTGGCCATCGACCGCTTGAACACGATCACGTTCTCGGCCTTCCACACCTCGAGCACCGGCATGCCGGCGATCGGGGAGTTCGGGTCCTCGAGCGCCGCAGGATTCACGGTGTCGTTGGCACCGATCACCAGCACGACGTCGGTTTCGGCGAAGTCGTCGTTGATCTCGTCCATTTCCAGGACGATGTCGTAGGGGACGTGAGCCTCGGCCAGCAGGACGTTCATGTGACCGGGCAACCGTCCGGCGACCGGATGCACGCCGAATCGGACCTTCACCCCGTGAGCGCGCAGCTTCGCGGTGAGGTCAGCCACCGGGTACTGCGCCTTGGCGACGGCCATGCCGTAGCCCGGGGTGATGATCACCGACTTGGCGTTCCAGAGCATCTCGGCGGTGGTGGCTGCGTCGATCTCGCGATGTTCGCCGGTCTCCTCCGCACCTGAGCTGACCTGGCCGCCTTCACTGCCGAACCCGCCGAGAATCACCGAGATGAACGAACGGTTCATTGCCCGGCACATGATGTAGGACAGGATCGCACCGGAGGAGCCCACCAGTGAGCCGGTGATGATCAGCAGGTTGTTGTTCAGCATGAAGCCGGCTGCGGCCGCCGCCCAGCCCGAGTACGAGTTGAGCATGGAGACCACGACGGGCATGTCGCCGCCGCCGATCGCCGCGACCATGTGGTAACCGAGGGCGAAGCCGATCAGGGCGATGGCGATGATCAGGACCCAGCCGAGGAGCGCGTTGTGCTCGCCGACGGTGACGAACCACACCATCAGCGCGAGGAAGCCCACGAACCCGGTCAGATTGATCAGGTTGCGCCCGGGCAGCATCAGCGGCTGCGACTTCATCTTCGCCGACAGCTTCAGGTAGGCCACCACCGAGCCGGTGAACGTGTAGGCGCCGATCAGCACGCCGAGGGCCACCTCGACCATGTGCACTGCGCCGCCGCCGGTCTCGCCTGGCACGGCGAAGGAGTTGAAGCCGACCAGAACCGCCGCCATGCCGACGAAGGAGTGGAAGGCAGCGATCAGTTCGGGCATCTGGGTCATCTCGACCTTGCGCGCGATCGGGGTGCCGAGGAAGGCGCCGATGCCCAGCACGGCGACGATCAGCACCAGGGTTACCCAGACCGGCAGTCGATCATCCTCGGTGGCTGAGATGTTCAGCGAATGGATCACGGTCGCCACCAGAGCGAGCCCCATGCCGATCATGCCGGCGACGTTCCCCAAGCGAGCCGTGGTCTGCTTGGACAGGCCGGCCAGGGAAAGGATGAACAGGACGCCGGCAACGATGTACAGGCCCTGGACGAACTGGAGCAGCATGCTCACGCCTCCTTCTTGAACATGCTGAGCATCCGGTAGGAGACCAGGAAGCCGCCGAAAATGTTGATGGACGCGATGGTGGCCGCGATGAAAGACATCACCAGCACCGCGATGTTTGTCGAGCCGAGTTGGAGGAGCGCGCCGACCAAGATGATGCCCGAGATCGCGTTGGTCTGGGCCATCAGGGGCGTGTGCAGCGAGTGCGAAACGCCGCTGACCACATAGAACCCGACCACGACCGCGAGTGCGAACACCGTGAACGCGCCGACGAAGCTGGCCGGTGAGAAGGTGACCGCCAGGATCACCAGCGCAGCGGCGATCGCCGACATCACGATCCGGTTCCGAGCCTTGCCGGCAGCCGCGCGGGCTTCCCGGGCCGTCCGGACCGCCGGATCCTCGGCGGGCTCGACCACAGCCGGGACCGCCGCAGCCGAGACTTGGACCGGTGGGGGCGGCCACAACAGCTCGCCGTTGTCGGTCACCGTCATACCTCGAACTACAACGTCGCCCAGATCGACGGTGACCTCGCCGTCCTTGGCCGGCGTCAGCAGCTTGAACAGGTTCACCACGTTGGTGCCGTAGAGCTGCGATGCCTGGGTTGGGAGGCGTCCGGCGAGGTCGGTGTACCCGATGATCTTCACGCCGTTGGTGGTGGTCACCACCTCGTCCGGCCGCGAACCCTCCACGTTGCCGCCGTTGGCCGCGGCCATGTCCACGATCACCGAACCGGGACGCATCGAGGCGACCATGTCGGCGGTGAGCAGCCGCGGGGCGGGCTTGCCGGGGATGAGCGCGGTGGTGATGACGATGTCGACGTCCTTGGCCTGCTCGGCGTACAGCTCGGCGGCCGCGGCCTTGTAGTCGTCGCCCATCTCCTTGGCGTAGCCGTCGGCGGAGACCTGCTGGGTGATCGCCCGCGGCGACACGAACTCGCCGCCCATCGACGCGACCTGCTCGCCCACCTCGGGACGGGTGTCCGTGGCGCGCACGATCGCACCCAGCGACTTGGCCGTGCCGATCGCGGCCAGCCCGGCAACGCCGGCGCCGGCGACCAGCACCTTCGCCGGGGGCACCTTGCCGGCGGCGGTCACTTGGCCGGTGAAGAACGAGCCGAACTCGTTGGCCGCCTCGACCACGGCACGGTAGCCGGCGATGTTGGCCATGGAGGACAGCACGTCCAGCGCCTGGGCGCGGGAGATCCGCGGCACCGCGTCCATCGCAAGGACGGTCAGCTTGCGCTGGTTCAGCTTGGCCAACAGTTCCGGGTTGCGGGCGGGCGCGATCAACGAGATCAGCATCCCGCCTTCGGGCAGCTGTCCAATCTCTGCGTCGGTCGGGGCGTTGATCTTCGCCACGACCGGCGCTGACCAGGCCTTCGCCCGGCCGACGATGGTGGCGCCGGCAGCGGCGTACTCGGCGTCCGGGTAGGCCGACTTGGCGCCGGCCCCGGCCTCTACGATCACCTCATGGCCGAGCTTGATGAGTTGGGCGACGGTCTTCGGGGTGGCTGCCACCCTGGTCTCGTCGTGGAGGGTTTCCAGGGGAATCCCGATCTGCATGTCCTGAGAGTCCTTCCGGTGGAGTCGGTCTGGTACCCGACCGCGCTAGCGTAGTGCTCAGAATTGCGACCGCCTGCGATTAGGGCGCCGATTGGCGCGCCCGGTGCCCAACCGGCTGATTGGCCGCGAGGTGCCCCCAGCCGGTAGAGTGGGCACGCCGTCAAGACGGCCGCGGACGCCCAAGAGCTCCCAACGATCCTCGCAATCGACATCGTGCCGACAGTGCAGGGAGCGCCGCGCAACGGGAAACCGAGAGGAGAGCAGCACCGATGGACGCTGACACCAAGAAGAAGATCATCGAAGAGTACGCGATCGCACCCGGCGACACTGGTTCGCCCGACGTCCAGATCGCGCTGCTCACCAAGCGGATCGCGCACCTGACCGAGCACCTCAAGGAGCACAAGGGCGACCACCACAGCCGCCGTGGCCTGATGCTGCTGGTCGGCCAGCGCCGCCGCCTGCTCAACTACGTGATGAAGAACGACGTTGAGCACTACCGTTCGCTGATCGCACGCCTCGGCCTGCGTCGGTGATTTCAGCTTGACGACCAGCCGGTACGCCGATCAGGCGTACCGGCTGGTTGTGCATCCACAACAAAATCGCCGTGACGGACTGGTTTGGTCCTCGGTAGTGGCTTTCGGGCTTCCGGACGGAATCCCGCGGGCTTCGATCGAAGACCGGACGAGATTCCACCGCGGCAGACCCGAAAGGAATCCGAATGGAAGGTCCTGACCTTCAGTACACCGAGGCCGTGATCGACAACGGCTCGCTCGGCAAGCACGTCGTCCGGTTCGAATCCGGCCTCCTGGCCCGTCAGGCCAATGGCTGCGCCACCGTCTACCTCGACGGCGACACCATGCTGCTCTCGGCGACCACCGCGGCCAAGAACCCGCGCGACGCCATCGACTTCTTCCCGCTGACCGTGGACGTGGAGGAGCGGATGTACGCCGCCGGCCGCATCCCCGGCTCCTTCTTCCGCCGCGAGGGTCGGCCCTCCGAGGGCGCCATCCTGGCTGCCCGCCTGTGCGACCGTCCGCTGCGTCCCTGCTTCGTCAAGGGCCTGCGCAACGAGGTTCAGGTCGTCGTCACCGTGATGGCGCTCAACCCGAACGTGCTCTACGACGTGCTGGCCATCAACGCCTCCTCTGCTTCCACCACGCTTGCCGGCCTGCCGTTCAGCGGCCCGGTCGGTGGCGTCCGCGTCGCCCTCATCGGCGATCAGTGGGTCGGTTTCCCGACCGTGGAGCAGCTTGAGGGCGCCACTTTCGACATGGTCGTGGCCGGCCGGGTGCTGCCGGACGGCGATGTCGCGATCATGATGGTCGAGGCCGAGTCCACCGAGGCCACCTGGGACATCGTCCGCTCCGGCCGTACCGCCCCCACCGAAGAGGTCGTGGCGCAGGGCCTGGAGGCGTCCAAGCCGTTCATCAAGGCGCTGTGCGACGCGCAGGCTGAGCTCGCCGCCCGGTTCGACAAGCCGGTCAGCCAGTTCCCGGTCTTCCTCGACTACCAGTCCGATGTCTTCGACGCGGTCGCCGAGGCCGGCACCGAACGGCTCAAGTCCGTGATGAGCATCGCTGGCAAGGCTGAGCGCGAGACCACCACCGAGGAGCTGCTGGCCACCCTGCACAGCGAGCTCGACGCCCGCTTCCCCGACCGGGAGAAGGAGATCACCGGCGCCTACCGTGCGCTCACCAAGAAGGTCGTGCGGCACCGCACGCTGACCGAGCAGGTGCGCATCGACGGTCGTGGTGTCCGGGACATCCGCACCCTCTCGGCTGAGGTTGGCGTGCTTCCGCGGGTGCATGGTTCGGCGCTGTTCATGCGTGGGGAGACCCAGATCCTGGGCGTCTCCACCCTGAACATGCTCGACATGGAGCAGAAGCTCGACACCCTGGCGCCAGAGACCACCAAGCGCTACATGCACAACTACAACTTCCCGCCGTACTCCACCGGTGAGACCGGCCGCGTCGGTTCGCCGAAGCGCCGCGAGATCGGCCACGGCGCGCTCGCCGAGCGTGCATTGGTGCCGGTGCTGCCGAAGCGGGACGAGTTCCCCTACGCCATTCGCCAGGTGTCCGAGGCCCTCGGGTCGAACGGCTCCACCTCGATGGGCTCGGTATGCGCATCCACCCTGGCGCTGCTGAACGCAGGCGTGCCGCTGAAGGCTCCAGTGGCGGGCATCGCCATGGGCCTGATGAGCGAAGAGATCGACGGCGAGACGAAGTACGTCGCTCTCACCGACATCCTTGGCGCTGAGGATGCCCTCGGTGACATGGACTTCAAGGTGGCCGGCACCAAGGACTTCGTGACCGCGCTGCAGCTCGACACCAAGCTGAACGGCATTCCTGCCGACGTGCTTGCCGGTGCGTTGCTGCAGGCCCGCGAGGCCCGACACACGCTGCTGGAAGTCATGGGTGAGGCCATCGACACCCCGGACGAGATGAGCCCCTACGCGCCGCGGATCATCACGGTGCGCATCCCGGTCGACAAGATCGGCGAGGTCATCGGCCCCAAGGGCAAGATGATCAACCAAATCCAGGACGACACCGGCGCCAACATCTCGATCGAGGACGACGGCACGATCTACATCGGTGCGGACAACGGCGAATCCGCCGAGGCCGCCCGCGCGCTGATCAACGCCATCGCCAACCCGACGATGCCGGAGAAGGGCGAGCGTTACCTGGGCACGGTCGTGAAGATCATGCCGTTCGGTGCGTTCATCTCGCTCCTTCCGGGCAAGGACGGCCTGCTGCACATCTCCAAGCTGCGCGGCCTGGCCGGCGGCGCTCGCGTGGAGAACGTGGAGGACGTCGTCAGCGTCGGCCAGAAGATCCAGGTGGAGATCTCCGACATTGACGAGAAGGGCAAGCTCTCCCTGATCCCCGTGGTCGAGGAGAAGGCTGCCGAGGCCCCGGCCGAGGTGCCCGCCGAGGCCTGATCCAGGCTGCGAGCCGGCGTCCCGCGATCGCGGGACGCCGGCTTTCGCGCTCCCTGCCCGGTCGGTCGCTCCTGTAGAGACCTACTGCGGTCTCGACAAGCTCGATCAGCCGAGCGGTTCAGTCCCACCACGCCCGGTACCAGGGCTCGCCCTGATAGCCGTCCGGCGTCCACTCGTAGTAGTGGAAGCGGTCCAGCTCATGCGGGTGGGTGTGCGCATCGTCGACGCCGAAGTCGTCGACGAGTACGCGATAGAGATCCGCGCACTCGCAATCCGGAGTCGGCGGTCCGTACAGCTCGCACAGCCGATACTCGCGCCCGGTACGCAGCAGGACGCCTTCGGTGGTGATCCGCTCGTCGCAGCGAGCCGGACCGATCACGTAGCCATGGGCCAGCAGCCGGTCGGGGTGGGCGACCACCGCGCGGAGGATCTTGCCGATGGTGGGGCTGTCGTTCTGCCGCTCGGTGGCGAGGTACTCCTCCGGCAGTGCGGCCAGCAATGCGGCTGCGGTGTCCGCACCGAGTGCCGCGAATCGAAAGAACGCGTCGTCGCCGTACATCGGGCCGCAGAGCAGTGGGGCGAGCACGGTGTCCAGACCGGCGTCGGCCAGCCAGCCGTGCCCGCGGCAGTACTGGGCATGTGCTCGGTGTGTGGCCTGTTCGCGCTGGGTGCGCCACAACTCGGGTAGGTCCGGCGGCTCCGTCATCGTCCTGCCGCGGCGCTTGGTACTCGGTGTCATCGATCCTCCTTGACGTTCTCGATGACACCTTCGGCAAGTGCCCGCAATTTCCTTCACCTGACTTCACCGCCTGTGGACAACTTCGGGCCTGTGGACAGACGCGGTCGGGCCTGTCAGTGCCGTCTCCTAGACTTGCCGGCACGCGAGAGGGAGGGGTCGGCATGCGAGTCGCCGTGTTCGGAGCCAAGGGGCGAATGGGATCTGAGGTCTGCCGTGCAGTGACGGCCACGCCCGATCTGGAGTTGGTGGCCGCTCTCGATGTCGGCGACGACCCGACGCCGGCTGAAGCAGCTGACGTTGTGGTTGACTTCACTGTTCCGGACGCGGTCATGGCGAACCTCGCCTGGTGCATCGAGCACGACAAGAATGTCGTGGTTGGCACCACCGGCTTCACCGATGCCCGCCTGGACGAGGTGCGGGCTCAACTCGCTGACCACCCACAGGTGGGCGTGCTGGTGGCCGCGAACTTCTCGATCGGCGCGGTGCTGATGATGCACTTCGCCGAGCGGGCGGCCCGGTTCTTCGAGTCGGCCGAGATCATCGAGCTCCATCACCCGAACAAGGTGGATGCGCCGTCCGGTACGGCCACCGTCACCGCGCAGCGGATTGCGTCCGCCCGCGCGGCCGCGGGCATCGGACCGGTGCCGGACGCCACGACCACGCAGCTGCCCGGAGCGCGCGGGGCAGACATTGACGGGATTCGTGTGCACGGCGTCCGACTGCGCGGACTGGTGGCGCATCAGGAAGTGCTGTTCGGCGCGGCCGGAGAGACGCTCACCATCCGGCACGACTCGCTGGACCGATCCGGGTTCATGCCCGGCGTGCTGGCAGCGGTCCGTGCGGTAACCGGGCTGCCCGGGTTGACCATCGGCATCGACGGCCTGCTGGGCTTGTGAGATGCGAAGGGCGCTGATCTGGCTGGTAGTGGTGGCACTGCTGAGCGCCGGCGCGGTCTTTGCCGACTCCTGGCTGCGCGGCTATGTACAGGATCAGGCCGAGCCGCAGATCGGTACTCAACTTGGTGCCGGCGAAGATCTTGAGGTGACCCTCGGCGGGGTGCCGTTCAGCCTGGCCCTGCTGACCCGCAGCGTTCCCAGCGCCACCCTGACCGCGGACGAGGTGAAGCTCGACGTCGCCGGCAAGGAACTCAGGCTTCGCCAGGCCAGCATTACCACGGGACGGGTGTCGCTCGCGGACACGCAGGTGGATGCCACGAACCTGGTCGGTGCCGCAGAGCTCAGCTACGCCGATCTGGAGAAGCTGGCTGGGGTACCGGTGCAGTACGCGGACGACGGCCGCCTCGAGTTGCGCTACACCGCGAGCCTGCTCGGCCGCGAGCTTGGCCTGGCGGTCTCGGCGCTACCGGTGCTGGACGAGGCAAGGGCCAAGATCCAGTTGACCGACCCGAAGCTCGACCTGAACGGTTCTGAAGTCGACCTGCCGATCGAGCAGGGCCTGGTCGACTCGCTGGTGGAACCGATCGACGTGAAGCTCGACTACGGGTTGGCGGTGACTGCGCTCATTCCGGCCGAATCCGGCCTGAGTGTGGCTTTCGGTGGCGACGCGGTATCCATCCCGCTGGGGGAGTAGCCCGTCCACTAGACTGGGCGCTCACCGAACTGAGCGAGGCGTGAACACCCGTTGACCCAGACCGACTGGATCCTGTTGGCCGTGGCTCTTGCCTGCGTCCTGCTGGCCGCACTGGTGACCACCGCTGAGACCGCGTTGTCCTCGGTTTCGAAGTCCCGGGCCGAGAAGCTGCTGGCGGACGGGCGTCCGGGCGCCAAGCGGTTGCTGCTGCAGGCGCAGGACCCGGCGCCATACCTGAACACCTCACTCTTCGTCCGCCTGCTGCTCGAAGCGGTGGCCACGGTGCTGGTCACCCTGGTCTTCTTCGGACTGTTCACGCCCACCTGGGAGCGCATCCTCTTCCCAGTCGTGACGATGGTGCTGGTGTCGTTCATCCTGCTCGGGGTGGCTCCGCGCACGCTCGGACGCCAGCACGCCGAAGCTGTGGCGCTGGCCGCGTCCGGGCCGATCGCGGCACTCGAGACCGTGCTCGGGCCGATCCCGCAACTGATGATCGTGATCGGCAACGCGCTCACCCCCGGACGCGGCTTCAGCGACGGGCCGTTCACCTCCGAGGCCGAGTTGCGCGAGCTCGTCGACATTGCCGAGGCGCGCGAAGTGATCGAGGACGACGAGCGTCGCATGATCCACTCGGTCTTCGAACTTGGTGACACGATCGTCAAGGAAGTCATGGTGCCGCGCACCGAGATGGTCTACATCGAGCAAGGAAAGACTCTGCGGCAAGGGGTTTCGCTTGCCCTGCGCTCGGGCTTCAGCCGGATCCCCGTCATCGGTGAGGACGTCGACGATGTCGTCGGCGTGCTCTATCTGAAGGACATCATCCGCCGGATGTACGACAATCCGAAGGCCCAGACCAACGAGACCGTAGACACCTTGATGCGTGCGCCGAGCTTCTGCCCGGACTCCAAGCCGGTGGACGAACTGCTCCGCGAGATGCAGCTCACCCGCAGCCATGTGGTGATCGTGATCGACGAGTTCGGTGGCACCGCCGGCCTGGCCACAATCGAGGACGTGCTGGAGGAGATCGTCGGCGAGATCGTCGACGAGTACGACCATGAAGTGCCGCCGATCACTGAGCTGGGGGAGAGCCGCTTCCGGGTGTCGGCGCGGCTGGGCATCGACGACCTGGCCGAGCTCTTCGGCCTGCGCGCCGACGACGAGGACGTCGACACGGTGCTGGGGCTGATGGCCAGGGAGCTCAACAAGGTGCCGATCCCGGGTTCGGTCGTGGAATGGGAAGGCATCGAGTTGGTCGCCGAGCGCGGCGGTGACCGGCGACACACCGTCCAGACGGTCCTGGCTTCACCGGCGACCGAGAACGGCGACGCAGCAGTGGAAGCGGCGGCCAAGCTCGCCGAGGAATCAGCGAAGAGAGTCTCATGAGCGAGCATCCAGGCACCGGATCACAACCAGCCGGCGCGGGGGAGCGACTGTCCCATTCCGGCTTCGCCTGCTTTGTCGGACGCCCGAACGCGGGCAAGTCGACGCTGACCAATGCCCTGGTCGGTACGAAAATCGCGATCGCGTCCTCGAAGCCGCAGACCACCCGGCACGCGATCCGCGGCATCGTGAACCGTCCCGACGCGCAGCTGATCGTGATCGACACCCCCGGCCTGCACAAGCCGCGGACGCTGCTGGGCGAGCGGCTCAACGACCTGGTCCGCGACACCTGGTCGGAGGTCGACGTGGTCGGCGTCTGCCTGCCCGCCAATCAGCGGATCGGTCCAGGCGACGAGTACCTGGTCTCCGAGTTGGTCTCGCTGGCCAAGAAGGCCCAACTGGTGGCGCTGGCCACCAAGTCCGACCTGGTCTCACCGGCGCGGATGGCCGAGCACCTGCTGAAGATCGCCTCCCTGGAGGAGAAGTTCGGTATCCGCTGGGCGAGCATCATCCCGGTCTCGGCCGTGACCGACGACCAGGTGGACGTGGTCACCGACGAGTTGGTCAAGCTGCTGCCACCCGGCCCGCGGTTCTATCCCGAGGGCGAGGTCACCGATGAGCCGACCGAGACTCTGGTGGCCGAACTCATTCGCGAAGCCGCGCTCGAGGGCGTCCGGGATGAACTGCCGCACTCGCTGATGGTGGTGGTGGAGGAGATGGGCGAGCGTGCCGGATGCGACCCCGACCGTCCGCTGTTGGACATCTTCGCCTCGATGATCGTCGAGCGGGATTCGCAGAAGGGCATCATGATCGGCCACAAGGGAGAACGCCTGCGCGAGGTCGGTACCACCGCGCGCCAGCAGATCTCCGCGCTGGTTGGTATGCCGGTGCACCTCGACCTGCGGGTCAAGGTGCTCAAGGAGTGGCAGCGCGACCCCAAGCACCTGAACCGACTGGGGTTCTGAAGGGCTTCGTCGCGCTCGGCCATCGTCGGCGGCAGCGTCCACATGGTGTGCCGCCCTTGGCCCTGCGCCGCGTGATGTGCAACTATGGGCGACATGTCATGGGTGCGACTCCTCCTTGGTCGCCGCAGCGAGGCCTAGAAGTCCTGATCAGGCCTCCTCGCTGCGGAGTTCTGCACGCGCCTGGCACCAGCCCGCACAGCGAGGACACCAATGACCATCAATACGTTCGGGACGCGTCCGCAACCGGTTCCGACTCAGCAGCCCAGCCCGATGCCGTTCAACCGGTACACGCCGTTCGAGCCGATCGACGTGCCCGATCGGACTTGGCCGGCCAAGAAGATCACCGCCGCGCCGAGGTGGCTGTCCACCGATCTGCGCGACGGCAACCAGGCGCTGATCGACCCGATGACGCCGTCCCGCAAGCGCAAGATGTTCGACCTCCTGGTGCGGATGGGTTACAAGGAAATCGAGGTCGGGTTCCCGTCCGCTTCGCAGACGGACTTCGACTTCGTGCGCAGCCTGATCACCTCTGACGCGATTCCCGAAGATGTCACCATCAGCGTGCTCACCCAAGCCCGTGAGGACCTGATCGAACGCACCGCACAGTCCCTGATCGGGGCTCGGCGGGCGAACATTCACCTGTACAACGCGACCGCGGAACTGTTCAGGCGGGTGGTTTTCGGCATCGACGAGGCGCAGTGCATCGCCATGGCGGTTCGCGGCACCGAACTGGTGATGAAGTATGCCGAGGCGAACCTGGGCGAGGTGGAGTTCGGCTACCAGTACAGCCCGGAGATCTTCACCCAGACCCCGACGGATTTCGCCATCGAGGTGTGCAACCACGTGATGGACGCCTGGCAGCCGAGCGCCGGCCGGGAGATCATCCTGAACCTGCCGGCCACGGTCGAGCGCTCGACGCCCAATACCTACGCCGACCAGATCGAGTATTTCGGACGCCATGTGCGCAACCGCGACCACGTGGCGATCTCACTGCATCCCCACAACGACCGGGGAACCGCGGTGGCGGCCACCGAGTTGGCGCTGATGGCTGGCGCCGACCGGGTCGAGGGTTGCCTGTTCGGCCACGGCGAGCGGACGGGAAATGTGTGCCTGGTGACCCTGGGCATGAACCTGTTCAGCCAGGGCATCGACCCGAAGATCGACTTCTCCGACATCGACGAGATTCGTCGGACGGTGGAGTACTGCACCAACCTGCCGGTCCATCCGCGCCACCCGTACGCGGGGGACCTGGTCTACACCGCCTTCTCCGGCTCCCACCAGGACGCCATCAAGAAGGGGCTGGAGGTGCTGGAAAGGACGGCCGCCTCCCAGGGGAAGACTCTGCATGAGATTCCCTGGGAGGCGCCGTACCTGCCGATCGATCCGCACGACGTCGGGCGCACTTACGAGGCCGTCATCCGGGTGAACAGCCAGTCTGGCAAGGGCGGCATGGCCTACATCATGAAGTCCGAGCATTCGATGGACCTGCCCCGCCGGCTGCAGATGGAGTTCTCCCGCGTGGTGCAGGCCCGCACCGACTCTGCGGGCGGCGAGGTGGCGCCGGACGAGATGTGGACGATCTTCTCCGCCGAGTACCTGGAGGACACCGCCCCGCTGGAGCTGGTGACCGTCAAGTCGGTCTCCAACGGCGGCGGCTACACGGTCTCTGCGGTGGTTCGCGATCACGGGGTCGAGAAGGAGATCGTCGGTGAGGGCAACGGCCCGGTGTCGGCGTTCGTGGACGCCCTCGGAATCCTCGGCTACCACGTCCGTGTGCTGGACTACACCGAACATGCGCTCTCGTCCGGCGGGAACGCGAAGGCTGCGGCCTACGTCGAGACCGAGCTAGGTAGCGACGAGGATGCGCACGTCCTCTGGGGTGTCGGGCTGCACGAGTCGATCGTCACCGCGTCGCTGCGTGCCGTGATCAGCGCGATCAACCGGGACGCCCGGATCCAGGCCGCCCAGACCCAGGAGCAGGACACCCCGCGTCCGTAGCTTCCCTAGCTGAGCCTGACGAAGCCTCGCGGCGTCCGCCCGTGCCCCGCGTCTCGCCGAGCGCCAGCCCTAGGCGACGAGCGCCAGCACCAGTGGCTGGCACTCGGCGTCCGAGGGTGGCGCTCGGTGTGGGGCGGCGTGCCTGTGGAAGGCGAGCCCGGCGAGGGCAGCCTGTGGATGGGTGACACGGATTCAACCGGGTTGCCGAAGATGCAGGTGTGGAACCGATCAAATCGACCGCTTGGCTCGCTGAAGGGCGAACGCGAGCCCAACTGAGATCACAGCTCCGAACTGGACGCCTGCTCAGTCCTCGGCGCGGCATGCTGGTGCCGGTAGACGACAGCGACGCGACAGTCCGCCATCATCGCCTGGTATTGGCGACTGCCCCGTTCCTGGGGTCGTCGACGGTATTCAGTCACTTCTCAGCCGCCGTCCTCCACGGGCTGCCGGTATTGACCCATCGGCTGGCCAAAGTGACCGTGGTTCGAACCGGCGGGCACGGTGCTATCAACCCGACGCTCCATGCGCGCCACGCCGTACTTGCCGCGGACGAGTTCGACGTGATCGATGGGTTGCCCGTCACCAGCATCGGCCGGACTGTGAACGACCTGCTCAGGCTGCTGCCTTTCGTCGAGGGGGTCGTGCTCGCGGACGCAGCGCTCGCACTCGGACTGGAACGCACTGAGCTGCTGGACGCGACCAAGCGAGGGCGGGGCTGCCGAGTGGCCGCCAGTGCGCTTTCGTTCGCCGATCATCGTTCAGAGAGCCCGGGGGAGTCGATCAGCCGAGTGCGGATCTGGCAGGCCGGGCTGCCGATGCCCGACCTGCAGCATTCCTTCTATAACCGGTTCGGCGACTTCGTAGCGCGCGGTGACTTCTGGTGGCGTGAGCACCGGGTGATCGGCGAGTTCGATGGCGCGGTCAAGTACGGACGCCTACTCAAGCCTGGTCAGAACGCCGCCGACGTGGTCATGGCCGAGAAGCGTCGCGAGCACGCCCTGGAGAACGAGGACTGTCGAGTGGTCCGCTGGACGTGGGACGAGCTGGCCGCGTCCGACTTCGTCCCGCGCTTGCGTCGGGAACTGTCCTCGCGCGCGACCGGACGCACGCTGGCCGGCGAACGCTAGCCTGGCGTGTCGACGGCCAGCACCAGTGGCTGGCGTTCGGCGGGTCTGGCTGGCGCTCGCAGTCTGTGCGGCGGCGTGCCCGAGACGCTCTGGTCACCAAGACTCACGAACAGGACGGCCGCCAGAGACTGCAGGGAGGCGGTGTGTCGGTCTAGAAGTCCCCGGCCTTGAAGTGCTCCTTCACCTGTTCAGCAGTCAACGCGACCTTGTACACGGCCGCGAACTGCAATTGACCAGTGAAGTAGCTCGGACCGTTGTAGACAGTAGTGGACTTGCCGTTCTGCCAATTGGACAGGTTGCCGCAGCCAACCTTCCAGTAGCCGGGGTATTTCTCTGCCGTGGTGACGGTCGGTGCTGAGTCGACGAGATTCCCGTCGACGTAGAGACGCTGGCCGACGGTGCTGCCTGCGGTCGGCGTCAGCGTGGCGACCACATGGTGCCACTGGTTGTCAGCGTAGGTGGTACCGGTCGTCGAGACGGTCTTGACTTCGCCTGGGTCTGGGTAGACGCCGAAGACCACGCGTCCGTGGGCATCGATGTAGGCCGAGGCCCCCAGACCCCGCACCGTCGCGCCCGTGTAGCCATTCCGGCAGAGCGATGGTTTGCTTCGCGCGCGACCCTACCCAGCAGGGTATTTTCGGATCTTTGTCGAAGGTTGAGAGTTTGGCGCCGAAAAGGGCCGCCGGAGATCACCGATATGATCGCCCCATGCCCAAGGTGCTCACTGAACTTCCCGTCGGCGAACGCGTCGGCCTCGCCTTCTCCGGCGGCCTCGACACTTCGGTTGCGGTCGCCTGGATGCGCGAGAAGGGTGCGGTCCCCTGCACCTACACCGGCAACCTCGGCCAGTACGACGAGCCCGACATTGATTCCGTCCCCGGCCGTGCGGTCGAGTATGGCGCCGAGATCTCCCGGATGGTCGACTGCACTGCCGCAATGGTCGAGGAGGGCCTGGTCGCGCTGGTCTGCGGCGCCTTCCACATCCGCACTGGCGGAAAGACCTACTTCAACACCACCCCGATCGGACGCGCCGTCACCGGCACCATGCTGGTCCGCGCCATGCGCGAGGACGATGTCTGGATCTGGGGCGACGGCTCCACCTACAAGGGCAACGACATCGAGCGGTTCTACCGCTACGGCCTCATGGCGAACCCGCAGCTGCGGATCTACAAGCCGTGGCTGGACGCCGATTTCGTCCACGAACTGGGCGGCCGCGCGGAAATGAGCCAGTGGCTCACCGAACGGGGCCTGCCGTACCGCGACTCCAAGGAGAAGGCGTACTCCACCGACGCCAACATCTGGGGCGCCACGCACGAAGCCAAGGAACTCGAGAACCTCAATGTCGGCATCGAGATCGTCGAGCCGATCATGGGCGTCCGGTTCTGGGATCCGAGCGTGGAGATCGCCACCGAAGACGTCACGATCACCTTCGAGCAGGGCCGTCCGACCCAAATCAACGGACGCACCTTCGCCACCGCCGTCGACCTCGTCCGCGAAGCCAACACGATCGGCGGCCGGCACGGACTCGGCATGAGCGACCAGATCGAGAACCGGATCATCGAGGCCAAGAGCCGCGGCATCTACGAGGCGCCGGGTATGGCGCTGCTGCACATCTGCTACGAGCGCCTGGTCACCGCCATCCACAACGAGGACACCTTCGCCAGCTACCAACTTGAGGGCCGCAAGCTCGGCCGGCTGATGTACGAGGGTCGCTGGCTCGACCCGCAGTCGCTGATGATCCGCGAATCGCTGCAGCGCTGGGTCGGTTCCGCAGTGACCGGTTCGGTGACCCTGCGGCTGCGTCGCGGCGACGACTACTCGATCCTGGACACCGCCGGGCCGTCGCTCTCATACCACCCGGAGCGACTCTCGATGGAGCGCGTCGGCGACGCGGCCTTCGGCCCGCTGGACCGCATCGGTCAGCTCACAATGCGCAACCTCGACATCGCCGACTCCCGTGCCCGGCTGGAGCAGTACGCCCAGCTCGGTCTGGTCGGCGGTGAGGTCTCTGCCCTGGTTGGTCAGCTCGAAGCTGGGACGGCGCCCGCGATCGCAGCCGGTGAAGGCACCGATTCCGAGATTGAAGCCGCCCAGACCCGTTCGGGTATGGAGGCCGGCACCGACTGAGTCGTCCGTTCCCGGGCCACAGCTTCAACTTCGCTCCCGAAAGGAACTCCTGCTCCCGATAATTCGGGAGCGCGGGTCCCTATCGGGAGCGAAGTCGCGTTTGCGGGTGGTGAGGTTCGGGTGGCTAGCTGAGCACGTTGGGCACGGCACCGCCGTAGCGGCGGTCGCGCTGCACGTACATCTCCACCGCGCGCCACAAGTCGCGGCGGTCGAAGTCGGGCCAGAGCCGGTCCAGGAAGACCAATTCGGCGTACGCGGACTGCCACAGCAGGAAGTTGGACGTGCGCTGTTCCCCAGACGAGCGCACGAACAGGTCCACGTCCGGGATCTCCGGCTCGTCCAGGAAGCGCCGGAAGCGGTCCTCGGTGAGCCGGGACGGATCGAGCTCGCCGCGCTGGGCGGCCGCGGCGATAGCGCGAGCAGCGTCCACGATCTCGGCGCGACCGCCGTAGTTCACGCAGAACTGCAGCGTGATCCGGTCGTTGCCAGCGCTCATCCGCTCGGCTTCCTGCAGTTCGTTGATCACGCTGCGCCACAGCTTGGGCGTGCGTCCGGCCCAGCGGACGCGGACGCCCATCTCCACGAACTGGTCGCGCCGCCGATGGATCACGTCCCGGTTGAAGCCCATCAGCCAGCGCACCTCGTCGGGGGAGCGACGCCAGTTCTCGGTGGAGAACGCATAGGCCGACAGGTACTTGATGCCCAGCTCGATGGCGCCCTCGATCACGTCGAAGAGCGCCGCCTCGCCGCGGGTGTGGCCTTCGGTGCGCGGGAGATTGCGGGCCTTCGCCCAGCGTCCGTTCCCGTCCATCACGATCGCCACGTGCTGGGGCAGCAGCTTCGGGTCGAGTTGCGGCGGGCGAGCGCCGGACGGATGCGGGCTGGGTTCGACGAACTGGCGAGGCACGGACACACCCTAGTCAAGCCACGCTCCTCGAGGCGTTCGCGAGCAGCGAACTCGAGTTGAGCCGACGTGGCTCAACTTGCTTGAAATGCATCCGGATTTGGCGCAAACTGGACTTAGCACTCGGGCATGGCGAGTGCTAACAACAGACGAAGGAGTGAGTGCAATGGCACGTAGTTACGACCCGTTCCGCGACCTCGATCGCTGGTTCTCCGAAGCGCCCCGGACGCCGGCCAGCACCGCTATGCCGATGGACCTCTACCGCGACGGCGACGTCTTCGTGGCCCGGATCGACCTTCCTGGGGTTGACCCGTCGTCCATCGACATCGACGTCGACGATCGCACCCTCACCGTCCGCGCCGAGCGGCGTGCGGAGACCGGTGCGGACGCGAAGTGGCTGGTCCGGGAGCGCCCGGCCGGAACCTTCGCCCGGCAGCTGACCCTCGGCTACGGCGTGGCGCTCGACCGGATTTCGGCCGAATACAGCGACGGTGTCCTGAACCTGAAGATCCCGGTCGCAGAGGAGGCCAAGCCGCGCAAGATCAGCGTCACCCACAGCGGCGGGCCTACCCAGATCGAAGGCTCAGTCGAGAGCTGAGCTCTCAGGCGAACGGCGCCGACACCTTGTTCAGGCGGTTCAGTTGGCCGCGGGTGAGCTTGAGTTCGCCCGCGGCCAGAACCGCCGGCAACTGCTCGACCGTACTGACCGAAGCGATGGGCGCGGTCACTCCCGGCTGCTGTCGTAGCCAGGCCAGGGCCACGGTGGCCGGTTCGACGTCCAGATCGTTCGCGATGTCCACCACCGCGTCCACCACGGCGAAGCCCTCCGCGTTGGCCCAGTGCTTCACCCGCGCTGCCCGAGCGCCGTGCATCGGCTCGTCGGCCCGGTACTTGCCGGTGAGGAAGCCGGCGGCGAGCCCGTAGTAGGGCACGATCGCCAAGCCGTTGGCAGCCGCCAACTCGGCCAGCCCGCCTGCCTCCACTTCGCTGCGATGGACCAGGTGGTACTGCGGCTGGAGGACCACCGGCGCAGCCAGGCCTTCGGCCTTGGCGACTTCCAACACCTCAGTGGTGCGCTCGGCCGAGAAGTTGGACAAGCCGTAGTGGCGGATCGCGCCATCGGCGATCATCGCGTCGAACGCACCCACCCATTCGGCCACCGGCACATGCGCATCGTCGGAGTGGGCGTAGTAGAGGTCGATTGTCTCCACGCCAAGGCGCCGGCGGGAGCCGTCGAGGCAGACCCTCAGGTTGGCCGGACGCAGTCCGCGGCGGCTCGGGTGCTTGCCCACCTTGGTGGCGATCACCATCCGGTCGCGTAGCCGCCGCTTGCGCAGCCAGCCGCCGATCAGGCTTTCGGACTCACCGCCGGAATGGCCCGGCACCCAGGCCGAATACGCGTCCGCAGTGTCGATGAAGTCCTGGCCCGCGTCCGCGTAGGCGTCCAGGATCTGCTCGGACGCCGCACTGTCCGCGGTCCAGCCGAACACGTTGCCACCTAGGCAGACCGGCGAGACCCGAAGATCGGCGATGCGCTTCATCAGCAAAGACTATGGGGTTCGGTGCGGGCCGGCTGGCAAACGTGCAGCGACTCACTCAGCCATTTCGAAGTCCACGCTCACATGGACGCTGAGCTGGGTGGAACTGCTGTAGTCCAGGCCGAGATCCAGATCAGCGGAGCTCTTCATCGAGCGTGCGGCCATCGGCGCTCCGTAGGCCAGCGCCTCGCGGGGCGCGACCATGCTCCAGGAGTCGCTGGCGTTCGTGATGCCGGTGATTCGCAGGCCCGCCGCCGCCGCGACCGCGTCCGCCTTGCGCCTGGCCTTGACCATGGCCCCTGCGGTGAGCGGGATGCTCGCCTCGAACGTGTCGAAGACCCACTCGAGGCTCTCCAGGGTCAGGTTCGGCGAATCGGTCAGGATGCCGAGCGCGCTGGGTAGTTGGTCGGGTTCGAGCGAAACTGTCAGGGAGATCTCGGCCCGCTGGTTGCGTCCCAGCAGGTTGGTGGACGAGCTCAGCTGGACGCCGGCCACCTCTACCTTGTCCTCGCCGATGCCCGCCTTGGCCAGTGCTGCCACCAGCTCGCGCACCTCGGCCGCGCGCTTCACCGCGGCATTGCCGAGGACGGCTGCCGCACCTTTCACCACCAGGTGCAGCTTGGCCGAACTTGCGGCGACCGTAGCGGTGTCATCGACTGTGATCCGCAGGATTCCCATGCCGGCAGCGTAGGGCGGCCAGCGCGGCTCCGGTAGCGGTTCAGCTGTGTTCGACTGCAGTCTTCTCGATCGACAACCCGCGGACGAACCGGCTGACGTAGGCGTCGAACCCGGCCACGTCGGTGGCGTCGGGCTCGATGGTCTCCAGCGCCGCATTGGCGAAGGCACGGCTGTTCAAGTATTCGTCGAGCCGCTGGCCCTCGACGCGATCACGTGCGAACGCGGCCAGCAGGGCGATACCCCAGGCGCCACCCTCGCCGGCGATGTCGCCGACCGAAACCGGGGCATTGATCGCTGCGGCGAGGTAACGCTGGGCGACGCCCCTGGTCTTGAACAGGCCGCCGTGGGCGAACATCGAGTCGAGCTGCACCTGCTCCGCCTTCAGCAGCACCTCCATGCCCACCCGCAGGCTGGAAAGGGCCGTGAAGAGGTGGGTTCGCATGAAGTTGGCCAGGTTGAACTGGCTGTCGGGGGTGCGGGTGAACAGCGGTCGACCCTCAACGAGACCGGTGATGTGTTCGCCGGAGAGGTAGTTGTAGGCCAGCAGCCCACCGCAGTCGGCCGCGCCCTCAAGCGAAGCGGCGAACAGGGTCTCGAAGACCGCGTTCTGGTCGGCGTCCGAACCCAAGCGCTTGGCGAACTCACCGAACAGGCCGGCCCAGGCGTTCAGCTCGCTGGCGCCGTTGTTGCAGTGCACCATCGCCACCAGGTCGCCGGCCGGGGTGGTGACCAGGTCGAGCTCGTCGTGCACCTGGCTGAGCTCGTGCTCGAGCACGATCATCGCGAAGATCGAGGTGCCCGCGCTCACGTTGCCGGTGCGGCGGGCCACCGAGTTGGTGGCCACCATGCCGGTGCCGGCATCGCCCTCGGGCGGGCAAAGCGGGATGCCGGCGGCCAGCTTTCCGGTCGGATCGAGCAACTGCGCGCCGGCTTCGGTCAGGCGTCCGGCCACCTCGCCGGCCGGGAGCACCTTCGGCAGGATGTCGCCGAGGCGCCAGTCGAAGCCGGAATCGGCGACCAGGTCGTCGAACTGGGTGAGCATCGCGGCGTTGTAGTCACCCGTGTTGATGTCGATCGGGAACATGCCGCTGGCGTCGCCGACACCCAGCACCTGCTCGCCGGTCAGCTGGGCGTGCACGTAGCCGGCCAGCGTGGTGACGTGCGCGACGCGCCCGACATGCTCCTCGCCGTTCAGGATCGCCTGGTAGAGGTGCGCGATGCTCCAGCGCTGCGGGATGTTATGACCGAAGAGCGCGCTCAACTTCCCCGACGCTGCGCCGGTGATCGTGTTCCGCCAGGTGCGGAACGGAACCAACAGCTCGCCGGACGCATCGAAGGCGAGGTAGCCGTGCATCATCGCCGACACGCCGAGCGCGCCGATCGTGGTCAAGTCCACGCCGTAGCGGGCCTTCACATCAGCGCTCAGCGAGGCGTAGGCGGCCTGCAGGCCGGTGCGAACGTCGGCCAGGGAGTAGGTCCACACCCGGTCGACGAACTGGTTCTCCCAGTCGTAGGCGCCGGTGGCGAGCGGGGCGTTGTCGGCACCGACCAGCACCGCCTTGATGCGCGTGGAACCGAACTCGATGCCCAGGGCGGTCCGGCCTCCTGCGATCACCTCGACTACGGATTGGCTCACCTGATCCTCCTTGACTGAGTGCTGGAACCATCATGGCAGGCGTGTGTGTGCGCTAACAACGGCGCGCCGGAGCTCTCCTGACCCGAGCCGATCAGGTGGGCAGGGACAATGGCCTGGTGCCCACCTATCGTGACGAGGCGGTCGTCCTGCGCACCCACAAGCTGGGTGAGGCCGACCGGATCATCACGCTGCTCTCCCGGCAGCACGGCAAGGTGCGCGCGGTGGCCAGGGGCGTGCGGCGAACCTCGTCCAAGTTTGGTGCGCGGTTGGAGCCGTTCAGCCACGTCGACCTGCAGTTCGCCACCGGACGCACGCTGGACGTGATCACCCAGGCGGTGACCCTGCACGCCTACTCCGAGCCGCTCGCCCACGACTACGAGCGCTACACCACCGGCCAGGTGCTGGTGGAGACCGCGGACCGACTCGTCACTGAGGTGGGGGAGCCGGCCGTCCAGCAGTACCAGTTGCTGGTCGGGGCCCTGCACGCGCTCACGGGCGGCGGAGCGGACGCACCGCGGCCCGCGGCCATGGTCATGGACGCCTACCTGCTGCGCGCGACGGCCCTGGCCGGCTACGCCCCATCGCTGTCCGACTGCGCCCGCTGTGGTGCGTCCGGGCCGCATGAGGCGTTCTCTCCGCAGCTGGGCGGCATGGTCTGCCGGCGCTGCCGTCCGCCCGGTTCGGCGCACCCCGATCCGGCCACCGTTGCCTATCTGGTGGCGCTGCTGACCGGAGACTGGGCGGCGACCGAGCAGGTTTCCGCGACCATCGTCCGGCAGGGAAACGGGCTGGTGGCAGCCTTCGTCGGCTGGCATCTGGAGCGCGGGCTGCGGTCGCTCAGCCACGTCGACCGGTCCGAGCCGACTCGCTGAGCCCGGTCTTGATTCGATACCAAACCGTTATCGCCACTTGCATCACCCGAGCTGTGATATCGGTAACATTCCGATTGTTGGCGCGCTGAAGCGAGATTGGAAGACGACACATGGATGTGACTCGGACCGCGATCGGGGGCGAACTCCGCGACGTCGTTGAGCAGCTCAAGATCGAAGTGGCCGCGCTGCATGCCGAGCTTCCCCGCAACGGACTGGTCGTCTGGACCGCCGGCAATGTGTCGGCCAGGGTTCCGGGAGCCGAGCTGTTGGTGATCAAGCCGTCGGGGGTCTCCTACGACGAACTCACCCCGGAAGCGATGGTGGTCTGCGACTTCGAGGCGAACCTGGTCGAGGGCAGTCGCAGTCCTTCGTCCGACACCGCTGCGCACGCCTATGTGTACAAGCACATGGCGGACGTCGGCGGTGTGGTGCACACCCATTCCGACTACGCGACCGCTTGGGCGGCGCGTCGCGAGCCGATTCCCTGCGTACTCACGATGATCGCCGACGAGTTCGGCGGCGAGATCCCGGTCGGCCCCTTCGCCCTGATCGGCGATGACTCGATCGGGCGCGGCATCGTCGAAACCCTGCGGGAAAGCCGCTCCCGAGCGGTGCTGATGGCCAATCACGGCCCGTTTACCATCGGGCGCGACGCCCGGGACGCGGTGAAGGCCGCGGTGATGGTCGAGGACGTTGCTCGCACCGTGCACATCGCCCGCCAGTTGGGCGAGCCGGTGCCGATGGCGCAGGCCGACATCGACCGGCTTTTCGATCGCTACCAGAACGTCTATGGACAAGGAAACGACAAATGAGCAAGAAGATCTGGTTCCTCACCGGAAGCCAGGGCCTGTACGGCGATGACGTGCTGGCTCAGGTCGCCAGCCAGTCGCGCCAGATCTCGGACGCGCTGGCCGCGGCTGCGCAGATCCCGGTCGAAGTCGTCGCCAAGCCGACGTTGACCGACGCGACCGCGATCCGGCGGATCATGCTCGACGCCAATGCCGATGACGACTGCGTCGGCGTGATCGCCTGGATGCACACCTTCTCGCCGGCGAAGATGTGGATCACCGGCATGGACGCGCTGACCAAGCCGTTCCTGCACCTGCACACCCAGGTGAATGTGGAACTGCCCTGGGCGACCATCGACATGGACTTCATGAACCTCAACCAGGCCGCCCACGGCGACCGGGAGTTCGCCTACATCGCCACCCGGCTGGGCGTCCCACGCAAGACCGTCGCCGGCCACGTTAGCGATCCGCGGGTGATCGATCGGGTCGGCAGCTGGGCGCGCGCCGCGCTGGCTCGCGCGGAGCTGGCCACCCTCAAGCTGGTGCGCTTCGGCGACAACATGCGCAACGTCGCGGTCACCGAAGGCGACAAGGTCGAAGCCGAGCGCCGCCTCGGCGTCTCGGTCAACACCTACGGCGTCAACGACCTGGTGGCCGTGGTGGACGCGGTCACCGAGGCCGAGATCGACCCGCTGATCGCCGAGTACGCCGACCTCTACGAGGTGGCTGCCGAGC
>Ga0116181_1000252_pt1 | contig 48111 bp, 45 predicted proteins | sample AD_UKC075_MetaG_FD_89752 | JGI IMG/M metagenome (GOLD analysis project Ga0116181, IMG submission 89752) | Active sludge microbial communities of municipal wastewater-treating anaerobic digesters from USA - AD_UKC075_MetaG | ecosystem: Engineered > Bioreactor > Anaerobic > Digestate | place: USA... | reverse complement strand
TGATGAAAATGGTGTATGTGAAGCGTGTAATAATTATGAAAAAAAAGCTTTAATTAACTGGGATGAGAGGTTTAGAGAGTTAGAGGCATTATGTAGTAAGTATAGAGGTTGTAATGGGAATGGTTATGACTGTGCTATTGCTGTGTCAGGAGGGAAAGATTCAACTTTCTTATTTAATCAATCAATGGTTTAAGTACCCTAAATATGGTCATTCCAGTACAACAGAAATGGCTTCACGGTATATAAGAGCCGGTATAATGACTAGAGAAGAAGCAATAAAGTTAGTTAATGAAAGGGATCACAAACTAGATCAAAGAGTATTAGACGATTTTTGTAATTTTGTCGGCATTACAGTGAAGGAATTCTGGCAGATCGCAGACAAATGGTACAATAGGGATTTGTTTGAACAAGATAGATTCGGGGTCTGGCATAAAAATTTTAGGTTAGAGTAATAAGATATTATTAAACCCAGGAAGGGCGTTTTTGTATGTATAATGGGAAGAGCATTTTAGCTATTATTCCTGCCAGAGGAGGCTCGAAAGGAGTCCCTCGGAAGAATATAAAAATCATGGCGGGGAAACCATTAATGGCCTGGTCAATTGAAGCTGCGCAGCGGTCCAAGTATATAGACAGAATAATAGTATCTACTGAAGATCCTGAAATTAAGGATGTAGCTTTAAATTATGGGGCTGAAGTCCCTTTTCTTAGACCAACTGAACTAGCCCTCGATGATACTCCAGGTGTTGCGCCTGTTTTATACACGGTCAATAAAATGATTAAGGATGAAAAGAAAAAATATGATTATGTCATTTTACTGCAACCCACCTCACCATTAAGGACAGAAAAACATATCGATGAAGCAATAGAAATTCTATTAAGTAATATTGGAAAATATTACTCTTTAATATCCGTTACAGAATTAGAGCATCCTGTTTATTGGAATAGGTTAGTTGGTCAGGATATGAAATTAAAAGAGTTCTTAAAATACGACAAGAGTCAATATTTCAGGAGGCAACATTTTGAAAAAGCATACAGGTTAAATGGTGCGATCTATTTAATAGAGACAGAGGCATTATTTAAATATAAAGATTTCGAAACTGAGAACACTATGGCGTATGTAATGGACAGAAAATCATCAATCGATATAGATTGTAAGGATGATTTTGGACTTGCGGAATACTACCTGAAAACAAGTGATTAGGATATATCTATACAAAGTAGAAAGGGGAAGATATTTGGAGTTTCAAATAGAATTTTATTCGGATGTGTACTGGAGTCAGTTTGTAGAGTTAATTACATTTTGGCGGAAGGATCACCCTAGTACAAATAAAGTGCTTTTTGATTGGCAATATAAATAATACCAGCCGAGCCGAATGTATGGGTTTGCGGAAATCAAATAAATCAACAGAAAATCTTTTAAAAGGGGTATTAGATTGGGGCAAAGAAAACAAGTGTTGTGCCGCAGATGCAAAATAGGTTTTTCAACAGAGGTTGGCATTTGCAGTTTTATATAAAGAATGTAGTTTATTACTTCCGAGGTTAGATACAAATGACTTACCAAAAGATCGAAATGCGCGTAAAAACTTCTTTACTTTAGAGGTTACATAATAATCAATTATAGTATTAAAAATATTTTATTCTGATTGGAAAGGTAAAGCAATGTATGAAAAAGACAGCTTTAATCATTATGGTACTAACGATAGCATCCAAACTAATAGGTTTTTTGCGAGAACTAACTTTATCTTATTTTTACGGAGCATCCGATATTAGCGATGCTTATTTAATTGCGCTGACGATACCCAGTGTTATTTTTTCTTTTATAGGAACTGGTTTAGTCACAAGTTATATTCCGCTTTATAGTAGTATAGAACAGGAAAAAGGTATTCAATCTGCGGTTCGCTTCACGAATAATCTAATCAATTGTATCTTTCTTATTTGTACTGTTTTTATTTTTTTGGGCCTGGTTTTTACTGAGTTTCTGGTAAAAATGTTTGCTTTGGGTTTTACTGGTGAAACACTAAAACTGGCTGTTTTGTTTACTAGGATTATGCTTTTCGGGATATTTTTTACCGGAGTTGTGCACATCTTTACAGGCTTTTTGCAAATAAAAAACAACTATATTATTCCGGCTCTTGTTGGTTTCCCATTTAATTTAATAATTATCTTTTTTATTGTTATTAGTTCAAAAGGCAATTTAGTAACACTTGCTATAGGAAGTGTCTTAGCAACTTTTTCTCAACTTCTTCTATTAATACCTTATATTCGTAGGGAAGGTTTTCGGTATAATTTTATCCTTGACAGAAGCGATGAATATTTAAGAAAATTGGTATATTTATCTCTTCCAATCATGATAGGCGTTTCTATTAATCAAATAAATGTCCTAGTCGATAGAACACTTGCATCACAAATTGTGGAGGGAGGCATTTCAGCATTAAACTACGCAAATAGGCTGAATTTATTTGTGCAAGGGTTATTTGTTTTATCTATAGCTACCGTGATGTATCCGATGATTTCAAAAAAGGTGGCTGAAAAAAATATCGTTGGGTTAAAAAAAGTATTGTCTGAATCCATAAGTGGCATCAATTTATTGGTCATTCCGGCTACAGTAGGAGCCATGATTTTTGCCGAGCCGATCGTGAGGCTGTTATTTGGGCGAGGAGCATTTGATGAGCAAGCGGTTTCATTAACCTCTATTGCCTTGTTTTTTTATTCAATAGGTATGGTAGGGTATGGGCTGAGAGAAATATTGTCGAGAGCTTTTTATTCCTTGCAGGATACTAAAACGCCAATGATTAATGCTACTATAGCAGTAGTCTTGAATATTATTCTAAACATCATCCTTTCCAGATTCATGGGGATCGGTGGTTTGGCGCTTGCGACCAGTATTTCGGCCTTGTTTTGTACGTTTTTGTTGTTCATTAGTCTCAGAAAAAAGATCGGTCGCTTTGGCTTAAAGGATATGTCCATTTCTTCGGTGAAAATAATAATTGCGTCCATAATTATGGGGTTTGTTGCTAAAACGGCCAATGGCGCTTTATTAAACTCGATTGGGGAAAACCTTGCTTTGTTAGGGTCCATTGGGATCGGCGCTGTTTTTTACTTCGGGTTAATCTACTTTATGAGAATTAAAGAGGTAGAGGAAATTATATTTCAGATCAAGAAAGAAATAAGGAGAGTAATAGCAGAGCATTAGTCGTAGGCATTTATTACGTCAGTGTGGTATTGGAGAAGAGCATCAGGAGGTCTGAACAAAGTAACCAGAGAGGAGTGAGGGAGGAAATATGATTAGAGTGGCCATCTTCATTTCCGAAGTCAAGGAGAAGGGGTCGGATCAGACGGCTTCTGATTTATCTTTTTATCTGGCGAAAGAATATCAATGTTTTGTCTTGGTAGATGGACAAGCCAGTGCTGACTTTTCTAATGGTGGTGAATTAATCAATATAGTGACAAAGAATCCGCTTAAAAAGTTATATCAGTTGAAGCAGTTTAAAAAAGAAAACGCCATTGCCGCAACGATTAGTTTCACGATTTGGCCCAATTTATTAAATATTTTCACCAGAACCAATGATAAAATTATCATTTCCGTGCGGGAGCCGCTTCCCATCGGTCGGTTCGGGATCCGGAAAGAAATCGAACATTTTCTCAAAAAACAGTACTACAAAAAGGTGGATTTAATCGTTGTGCCTCTTCACGGAATCAAGCAGGAATTGATCGAAGAATATCATTTGAAAAAAGAGAAGGTGAAAGTGATCTATAATCCGATTGATACCGAAAAGATCCGGACCTTAGCTGAGGAAAAAATAGAAAAGAGCTATCGGGATTTCTTTGCTCATCCGGTAGTGGTGAATGTGGGCGAGCTAACGAGAGAGAAGGGACAACGGCAATTAATCAAGGCCTTTACGAAAGTAAAGGAAGAGTTTCCAGGAGCAAAACTGCTGCTTTTAGGGGACGGATATCTAAAAGAATATTTGCGGCAGTTGGTAGCTGATTTAGAGTTGGAAAACGACGTTATTTTCCACACTTCGAACAATCCCTATAAATACCTGGCCAGAGCGACGGTTGCTGTTTTCCCGTCTTTATATGAAGATTACCCCCATGAATTATCAGAAGCAATGGTCTGTGGCGTTCCGGTGATTGCCACCGATTGCCGGGGTGGGCACCGGGAATTCCTCGCTCCTGATACGCTGGCTGGCGGCCCTAAAGAGATCAGCGGGATCGAAGAAGCAAAATACGGCACCTTGATTCCGGTTTGCGAAGGGGGAATTTCTAATTATGTGGAAAATTTGACGGAAGGGGAGCACATTATCGCTAAAAGTATCATTAGGGTGATTAAAGGGAAAGAGGCTTACCAGAAGCGGGCGGATCGGGCGGCGGCCAGAATGAAGGCCTTTAGCAAGGTTAGCATTATGGAGCAATGGAGCGAGTTGTTGTAGTAAAATGTGGCGGCTGTAAATAAAAGCGAAACCCTGATATAATAAGAATAATCATATTAATCCTGAAGGAGATTTCGGCTTGGGGTGTTCAAATTGGCGATAAATGTTTTTATGTTAGCCGACCTGGTGTTGGGTGTGCTGGCCTTTTATGGCGCGTATTTTCTGCGCTTTGAAGGCAACATCCCGGTGCAGATTTTGAGCAGTTTCACCAGTCTGTGGCTCTGCTACATAGTGGTTAAGGTGGGTGTGCTGCGCCTGGGGGGGCTTTACAACAGAATATGGAAGTTTGCAGGAGCGCGGGATTTACTCTTCATGGTGGGGGCGCTTTTTATCACCAGCTTGGTGATGATTGCGGTAAGTTACTTTTGGCGGATTGCCGTGCCCCGCAGTGTTTTTATTTTAACCTTCCTTCTGGATGTTTTTTTCTCGGGAGGAGTGCGGCTCATTCCCAAGATATATCACGAGCGGGGAGCGAGGCTTTTCAATATTTCTAATGGGCGGCGGGTTCTGATTATTGGTGCAGGTGATGCCGGCTTTTTGGTGGTCAAGGAAATGCTGCGGCAGGAGAATTCAAAGTTGGTTCCCGTCGGCTTTTTAGATGATAATCAGCAGAAACAGAAAATGAAAATCTTAGGGCTCCCTGTTTTAGGTGACCACCGGGATTTGCCCCGGGTGGTCAAAAAATATGATATCCAGGAAGTCGTAATTGCCATGCCTTCGGCTTCCGGACAGGTCATCCGGGAAATTGTGGAGAGTTGCCGGAAAGTCAAGGTACCGGTGCGGACTTTGCCCCGGATGTACGATCTGATTAACGGGGAGATCACCGTTGATCTGATCCGGGAGGTCAAACTGGAGGACTTGCTGGGGCGCGAGCCGGTGCAACTGGACATGAAAACCATCAAGGCTTCGATCCGGAATAAAAGAGTTCTGGTCACCGGAGCGGGCGGTTCGATCGGTTCCGAACTGTGCCGTCAGATTTGCCGTTTTGCCCCGTCGGAATTAGTTCTGTTAGGGCACGATGAAAACCCGCTTTTTGAAATTGAAATGGAATTAAAGGAAAGGTTCCCGGAAGCAAAATTGAAAACCGTGCTCGCCGATGTCAAAGATGGGGAGAGGATCGAGGGTGTCTTTAAGAAGGTAAAACCCCATCTGGTTTTCCACGCGGCGGCTCATAAACATGTTCCTTTGATGGAGGACAATCCGGTGGAAGCCTTTAAGAATAATGTGCTGGGTACCAAGAATGTGGCCGCTGCCGCGGACAAAGTGCGGGTGGGCACCTTTGTATTGATTTCCACCGACAAGGCGGTCAATCCCAGCAGTGTAATGGGCGCGACCAAACGCATCGCCGAGATTATGATCCAGCACTATAATGAAATAAGCGATACGAAGTTTGTAGCCGTGCGTTTTGGCAATGTCTTAGGCAGCAGGGGTAGTGTAGTACCCATCTTCCAGGAGCAGATCCGTAAAGGGGGACCGGTGACGGTAACCGATCCGGAGATGCGGCGGTTTTTCATGACCATTCCGGAAGCGGCCCAGTTGGTTTTACAGGCCGGCGGGATGGCCAGGGGAGGGGAAATTTTCATCCTTGATATGGGTGAACCGGTGAAGATTGTGGATATGGCCAGGGAGTTGATCCGGCTTTCGGGCTTTGAGCCGGATCGGGATATTGCCATTGAATATACCGGCATTCGTCCCGGCGAAAAACTGTATGAAGAGCTTTTAACGGAGCAAGAGGGTGTTACGGCCACGAAGCACCAGCGGATTTTTATCGCCCAGAAGCAGGAGTTTAATTATGAGGAGTTGGAAAAGCTGTTTGCAAGTTTGACCCAGCAGCAATATTGCAAGGACCGGAAGGGAGTCTTTGCACTGCTGAAAAAACTGGAGACCAAGCCTGGCTCTTTTAAAAGCGCGAAAGAGCAGGTTTCTTAGTGGTATTTTCAGGTGATTTAATAAAAACGCTTCACATTTTCAGTATTTTTTGATAAAATATAATTAATGAGAAATTTAGATAGATTAAGAGGGGGGAATAGTACCAATGAAAGGATTAAGACGGAAACTCGACTTTAGCTCATGGGTACAGAAGTTTGCCGGCGTAGGGTTATTGCTAGCGGCTTTTGTCTTCTTTGTTGCTCCTGATGCAGCCATTGCCAAAGTTTCCGACGCGACAGTTAAATTAAATACATACAAAGCAGGGGCCGCAGCAAAGTATACGATTGAGTTTGATGTGGGTAGTTCCGGTAAACTAACCGGAGGGGAAGACGAAATCTCCATTTATTTCCCTGATGAAATGACACTCCCGGATGAGGATGAATTTAGTACCGGAGATATTACGGTGAATGGTTATAGTGTGTATTACCGGGATATTGAGGTGAGTGGCAACCGTTTGGATTTTACGTTGCCTTCCAAGGTGGATGTAAAAAATAATGGCCATGTCAAAGTAATTATCGACAAAGATGCCGGAATTAAATTACCCAAAGAGGCCGGCAGCTATTATTTGCGAGTTGCTACCTCTAATGACAGTAGTGGCAAGACCAACAGTTTCACTATTGATGGTAGCAAAATAACCAGTTTGGAAGTATCAGTTTCTCCACCGGGGGTTAAAGAGTATGCCGATTATGAAATTAGTTTCAAGACCAGTTCCAGTGGAGAATTAGATGCGCGTGAAGATTGCATCTACATCCAGTTCCCGTCCGAAGTAACTCTTCCCAGTTCTATTTCCGGAAAATATATCGAAGTAAATGGTAAAACGGTTTCCTCCAGTGATGTGTATGTTGATGACGACGATAAAACCATCGAGATTACACTTCCTTCTAAAGTAAATATTGACGACCGGGAAAAGGTTACGGTGACCATCGACAGCGGCGCCAAGATCAGAAACCCGCGTTCTGCCGGAACCTATAAACTTTATGTGTCGACTTCGGCCGATGCGGAAAAAGTCAGTAAATCCTTTACCATTGGCCGTTCCGTTACGGTCCCGAGTGTGTCCATCAGTCCGCGGGACGGGGAAGAGGAAGCCAAATACACGATCACTTTCAGGACCAGTTCCGATGGGGCTTTAAGAGCAGGCAAAGATTATATCTACGTTCACTTCCCGGAGGATACCTATATTCCCGGCAGTATCAGCAGATCCGATGTGACGGTTAATGGCGTGAAAGCGGCGGATGTAACTTGTTCCCGCTCCAAGAGAATGGTTACCATCAAGGTTCCTTCCAGCGTGGACATTGACGATGATGATAACGTTAAGATAATTATTAAGGAAGATGCCGGGATCAAGAATCCGGAGGATACCGGTTATTACCGCTTACAGATAAGTACGTCCGCTGATGCCAGTTGGGTGTTGTCCGATCGGTATCGTGTAGTGGGCGATTCGGACGATGACTATGATTATGACGATGATTTAGTAATCGAGCTGAGCGATAATCAAGCGGGCGAAGAGGTCTCGGTGCTCCTCTATTTTGATAACATCGTCTTTGATGATGATTTAGAAAGCGGAGACCGCATCTATGTGATTTTCCCGTCTGATTTCACCCTGCCAAGCAGTATTGCCGACAAATACGTTTTAGTCAATGGAATCGAAGCCGATGATGTGGATCGGATTGGGCAGTCCATCGCCATAACGATCCCCGATGATTTTGATGATTATGATGATGATACTACCGTAATCACCATTGATGAAATAGCCGGAATCAAGAATCCGAAATCGGCTGGAGAATACAGCTTGTTTGTCTATACTTCGGCTAAGCCGTCCGAGGTAGTAAACTATGACGTAACGATTACTAAAGGCGTTGCGGACTATGATAAGGTTGTCTTCAAAATCGGAAGCACCGTAGCTTATGTGGGAGATAAGACGGTTATCCTTGATGCGGCGCCCACGATTGTCGACAATTACACGGTAGTGCCCCTGCGGGCCCTGGGAGATGCTTTAGGGGCTGAAACCGTCTATGATGAAGCCGGCAAGAAGGTAACCGTGAAATATGACGGGGAGTCTCTCACCTTCTATCTCGACTCCAAATATGTATGGAAAGACAATAATTGGGTGCTGATGGATATCCCGGTGAAAATTATGAATAACCGGGTCATGATTCCGCTGCGTTTCGCCGGTCAGTCTTTTGGCGCCAAAGTAGATTGGAACGGCGAGTCTAAAGAGATCACGATTACGAAGTAATATATAAATAAGCGGGTAAATATAAAAGTGTTGCAAACTTCCTTTTAAAAGGTTGTTTGCAACACTTTTTTGTTCACGGGAAAGGGGTTCAGCAGGAGTTTTCTAACATACTTTTCATGAATAAAAGTATAAATAATTGAATATAATGAAAAAATAGGACTAGAAAAAAATGAAAGGTATGTTAATATGAATGATACACTTCCTGTAAAAAACTCGAATTCTTTTCATGTTTCATGGTGTTTTAAAGAACTAGTGTGGAGAGAGGAGGTAATTATGACAAAAACTAAACGTTCAGAATATGTTTTTGATAGGAGTATTGACAATTCTTTTTATGATATTGCGGATTTGTTTTATAAACTATGGTGTGAAATGTCGAAAAAATTGATAGCTGAAGGTGAAAAATTCGGTTACAGGGATTCGCTTGAAAGATGGATTAATAGAGTTTGTTCAAATAAAGAGGACCGCATCGATTCAATTAAAATGATGATTGCTAAATTAGATTATAAATCACTAGAGGTTTCAAATCGCATATCTCATCGCTATAATGAACATTTTGAGCTTTATTTGACCAAATGTAATAACTATGAATCGGTTATGAATCTTGTTGAGTATTGGGGAGATTTACCTGCCCGTTTTGAAGGGGTTTTGCAAAAAATCCTTGATAACATGGATGTTCCTGATCTTGTCGAAACAAATGTCCATTTGGATCAAACTTATTCACCACCTCCCAAAGAAGGAAAATTTGAATATGATGTAGAAGAAGTTGGGAAACCAACTTCTTTTTTTATGGAGGGATTAAGTTGAACGAAGAAATAAAAGAAAAAAATTCAGTATGCTTTAATATCCAAAATAATTGTTCCGGACAAGGATACAATTGGTGAATTCAAAAGATTAATTAAAATGTTTTTAAAACAAGACAAACAAGAGTCAGGTAATGCACGGGGAAAGGTTTTTGAATACATTGTGTATAAAATTGGGCCAATTAGGCCATCGGCCTTTATTTCACAAGAAATAATAGTAAAAAAAAGACAATGTTACATTGAAACGAAGAAAGGAAGAAGAGTTGGAGGAGAAAAAAATTTTGATTTAGGATTTCATTCTAACTGTATCGTTAATGTAGTTAATAAAAAGACTATAATGGAATTACTAGAGAATAAGGTTAATTTAAGTAACGAACTGTTTACTTGTGATTATCAGCTAGCAGATAAAGCTAGGGAAAAACTTAAATACATGAGAACTGTCAAAAACGCATTGATGTGTTGTAAAGCGGTCAGGGTTGCTTTGGTTACTCTTTTATCAGATGTAAGTGATTATAAGGAAATACTAGATAAAGAAGGATTTGGGTGCATCGAAATTTATACTATTAACGAAATAGAAAAATTACTGAATTGTGAGGGTAAAACAGCTTAGTCGTCAATGTTCATTTTATTTTCTGGCAAAATCAAATATAATATTTAATTATTAAGGTGCTTTCAACATCCTGAACAAATCACCCTTGTTAGGAAAGGTCCCTTTTACTGACAAGGATATGGAGTTGACAAGTGCCTTTATTTTAGGTATTAGTAGTACATGTGTTGGTTTTGGCGTCCCGATTACGCAAAAAAGGGGTAAAGGTGTGAGTTAAAAGTGCGTAAAGGAAAGGTGTTATCGAAAATTAAATATGGCGCCGCGCCGCTGGCGCTGCTGATGGCTTTTATTTTTCTTTTTATCGCCGTAGGCGGTATGGAGTTAGGCCAGGTTATGGCAAGTGCTATGGCTTCGAACATTGATGGGGAAGCGGCGGTGGAGCCCGCCTCCGATACCTATGACCTAATTGTGGTGGGGGGCGAGCCGGAAGGGATTGCCGCCGCGGTGTCGGCGGCCCGTAACGGGCTTCGCACCCTGTTGGTCGAGGAAGGCGCGGCGCTGGGCGGCTTGATGACCCTGGGCGGTCTGAACTTTCTTGATATGAGCTACGGACCGGACAAGGAACTGCTGACCCAGGGAATTTTTGCCGAGTTTTATGAGGAGATGGATAATGCCTTTGATCTGGAAGAAGCAAAAGCCTATTTTCTCCAACTGGTAGAGCAGGAAGAAAATTTGGATTTACGCTTGAATACTTCTTTTGTGGCGCCGGTTTTAGAGGGCAAGACCATTAAAGGCATCGAAGTAAAGGAAAAGGGGCAGGACCAGGCCAAGAGTAAAGTATATTATGGAGCCCGCCTGATTGATGCTACGGTGGATGCCGATGTAGCGGCCGCCGCCGGTGTCCCCTATACGGTAGGGGCCGAGGACTACGGTCGGCCGGAGGAACTTATGGCGGTCACCCTGGTTTTCCGGGTGAAAGGAGTTAACTGGCCCTACGTCTTTATTTATAACAACTTGATGCGGTTGCTCAGCTTGCTGAAGGAGGGCTGGGGCGATCCCTTCGCCGGGGCTAATTGGAAGGTCGCCTGGGGTTATGGGCAACAGGCGTTGGAATACCAAGCTCATGATCCCAAGGTGCGATTCCGGGGACCAAATTTAGCCCGGCAAAAGGACGGCACCGTTTTAGTGAACGCCCTCTTGCTTTTTGGGGTCAACGGGGTGGATCCGGTTTCACGGGTCCAGGGGATTGCCCGGGGCCAAGCGGAACTGCCCTACATTATCGAATTTATGCGGGAAAGATTCCCCGGCTTTGCCCGGGTCGAACTGGTGGATACGGCTGAAAGGCTGTATGTCCGGGAAACACGGCATATCCAGGGCGAATATCGTTTGACGATTACGGACGTTCTGGAAAACCGGGACCACTGGGATCGGATTGCCCATGGCAGTTACCCGGTTGATATCCAGCCTACTGCGCCGGACAACCTGGGGAACGTTATCGGCAAACCGCTGATTTACAGTATCCCTTTCCGGTGTTTGGTACCTTTGGAAATCGATCATTTACTGGTGGTAGGGCGCAGCGCCTCCTATGATTCCCTGCCCCACGGCAGCGCCCGGGTCATTCCGGTGGGCATGGCCACCGGGGAGGCGGCCGGAGTAGCGGCGGCTTATTCGATCGAAAAGGGCTTGGGCTTTCGGGAGCTCAGCCGCAGCGAAGAAGCGATTGGGGCGATTCAGGAGAGGCTCTTGAAGCAGGGAGCGCATTTGAAAGTATATACGCCGCCGCGCCTGGCGGTGATGGACCATTGGGCCTATCCGGCCATGTCCGCCATGCGGGAACTGGGTCTGGCGGCCGGCGGCTACGGTAATGATTACCGGTTGGACCAGCCGATTCAGTATTGGGATGCCCAGTATGTCTTTACGCAGACGCTGGCCAGGATAACGGCGCTAGTCGAGCGGGGATTTGCCAGGGCTGAAAACATTGATGAAATCGAGTCCGGAAAAGCCCCGGTGGAAATTGTCTTTGCCGAAGGGTTAAATAAAGGAGATTTGCTGCTGATGGCCGCAAGGCTGTTGGATAAAAACAAGCGGGAGTGGGAAAGCGCCGATGCAGCTTTAAGCTATCTGGTGGAACAAAAGTATTTGCGTCCCGCAGAAGCGGAGCATTTTGCCGATCTGGCCGGCTCGCCCACTTTCGGGGAGTTGTATGCGGCAGCCGCTGCGTTGCAGAAAGGGCTGTATACAAGGGAGACAAAGTAAATTTCTAACCTGACTGGGCAGAATCAACCAGGCATGATTTGAGGGCGGGCTGAATTGCAAATTAAGGAAAAAGGTGAATCCCATTTCATGAAGAATTATTAAAGGATAAACGAAATTCTTTTTACAAAAAAAGGGAAGCCCATGAAAATCCCAGGATGAAAGAGAACGTAGAGGATAGATTGGGAACCAGGAGGATCTTTTTAGGAGGTAACAGGATTGGAATTAGAGCAAAAAAAACTGCCTAAATGGCTTGTGTTCGGTGCCCTGATTGTTTGTTTCGGGTTTTTGGTGGGTTTTGGCGGTTGTTACTGGTTGAACAAACCGGCGCCGGGTCCGCTCTTAAACGGCCGGCCAGGTTATGATGTGATTGTGGTGGGCGGGGAGCCGGAAGGGGTTGCGGCGGCTTTGTCCGCGGCCCGAAACGGGTTAAAAACCCTGCTGATTGAGGATGACCACGCCTTAGGCGGGCTGATGACCTTAGGTGAGTTGAATTTCCTCGATATGAACCATGGGCCGAAGGGCGAGCTCTTGACCCGGGGCATTTTTGAGGAATTTTACAAGGACCTGGGCAATGCCTTTGATGTGGAGGAAGCGAAACAATATTTTCTTAATAAAGTGAAGAAGGAAAAAAATATTACTCTTCTGTTGAACACGTCAGTCGTCGCTCCCCTCATGGACGGGAACACTATTCAAGGAGTGGTGGTGGAAGACCAAAAGACGCCCGGAACGAAAGAATATTACGGTTTGCGGGTGATTGACGCCACGGTGGACGCCGATGTGGCGGCCGCCGCGGGCGTGCCTTACACCATCGGCGGGGAGGATTACGGCGAAAAAGGCCTGTTGATGGGGGTTACCCTGGTCTTTGAGGTGTCCGGAGTAGACTGGCAGCGCGTGATCCAGTATTTAAAACGGGAAGATAATGACCCGCAAACGGGGGCCGACCAGGTGGCCGCCTGGGGATACGGCAAGGAAGCCATGGACTATCAGCCCCAGGATCCTTTGATGCGTTTTCGCGGTCCTAATCTGGCGCGGCAGAAAAACGGGAACGTCTTAATTAACGCCTTGCTCATTTTCGGCGTTGACGGTCTGGACCCCGCGTCGAAAGCGGAGGGTATCGCCAGGGGGCAGAAGGAAATCCCCCATATTGTGGAGTTTATGCGGGAGAAGTTCCCGGGCTTTGCCAACGCCCGCTTTGTAAGGACGGCAGAACAGCTTTATGTGCGGGAAACCCGGCATATTCAGGGTGAATACCGCTTGACGATTACTGATGTCTTGGAAAATCGGGATCATTGGGATAAAATTGGTTTTGGCAGTTATCCGGTGGACGTGCAGCCCACCAGCCCCGAAAATGCCGGTAACGTCATCGGCAAGCCGGACCTCTATGCCATTCCGTTCCGGTGTCTGGTTCCGCTTAAGGTGGAAAATTTGCTGGTGGTAGGGCGGAGCGCCTCCTATGATTCTTTGCCCCACGGCAGCGCCCGGGTCATTCCGGTAGGAATGGTCACGGGGGAAGCGGCCGGGGTGGCTTGTGCTTATTCGGTGCGGGAGGATGTGCCTTTCCGGGAAATGACGAAATCAGAAGAGGCTATTGCCTGGGTCCAGAAGCGCTTAAAGAAGCAGGGCGCCTATCTGGTCGATTATACTCCGCCTCGTCCGGCGGTGATGGACCACTGGGCCTATCCCGGGGTGCGGACGATGCGGGAACTTGGCCTGATTGAAGGCGGTTATGCCAACGATTACGGCCTGGAAAGAAAGATTAACAAATGGAATCTGGAAAACAAGTTTAATAAGGTGTTACGGGTCGCCCACGAAAGAAATCCGCAAGTTGAGTTGCGGCGGGTGGTCGTGCCCGAAGGAATCACGCGGGAGAAAATGATTTGCGTGGTCGTGGAAGGGCTGACCGGAAAGCATTTGTCTTTTCCGGAGGCGCAGGAACTGTTAAGGGAAAAGGGAATTCTGACGGAGCAGTTGGAAGCCGAGATGAAAGACGGGGAGGGCACACCGACTTTTGCCGAAATGCTGGTGCTTTTGGCCAATACCTATGAGTATTTGCTGGAGAAATAAAGATGCTTGAGGCATTGACAGGGTGGAGGGGGTATTATTGTTTCAGGATAAATATCTCAAAGCGGTAGCTGTTTTCATGATTATCCTTGGCGTGGTTACCGCTTCGTTTTTCAATTATCACCGGATTAAAGGGGAACAGGCCTATACGGCAGTGGAAATCTTAGTGGATTATGATGAGTTGCAGACCTTAGCCACCGCCCATCATCTGCCGCTGGGTGAGGTGGCGGCTAAATTCCGGGAAGCGGGGGCCACCGGGGTGGTGGTAAGGGAAAGAACGGTACAGGATTTAAAGGAAAGCGGCGAGTTGGTTTTGCTTAAGGGTAATGAACTGGCCCTGCAGCAAAGCAATAATTCCCAGTTTCTAGCCGGCATTGTCCCGGTAAGGGAGTATGCTTATTTGCTCTTCCCCTTGGGAGACGGCTTTAAACCCACCAGGCTCGGAAGCGAAGTGCTGCGGCATTTACAAGCGAAAAAAACCGGCGTTACCTCAATCCTTGCCGGCAACTGGCAGGTGATCACCGTTCCCGGTTTAAGCCTGCGGGAACAGGAAAAACTCGGCCTTGGCTTTCCTCATCAGAAACTGGAGGATATTAAAGAGGCCGGGCTTGCCATAGTGCCGCGGATGCGAAGCTTTGGACCCACCGGTGAGGAGCACCTGGCGGTTCTGACCGCCTCCTTGCGTGAACTGCCGGGGTTATCTTTGCTTACCTTTAATGACGAGGCTTTATCGGGCAGTCCGGTGTTTTTGGCCGAACACTTCAAGGAATTACAGGTTCCTGTGGGCACCTTCGAATTCTATAACCAGTACGGGCTGAACCAACTGGGGATCTTCCTGGACAAGAACGTGGTGCGGGTTCATTGCATCAGCGAAGAAGAACTCCGGAATTTCAACGAACAAACGGCCCTGGAAAGATACAGCCTTGCTGTTTCCGAAAGAAATATCCGGGCATTATACGTGCGGCTTTTCGGCCTGGAGCAGCCGGAGCCTGCCCTAGAGAGGGGCATAAGCTTTATTGGCCAGGTTAAACAGATGGTGGAAGGGGAAGGCTTAACGGTCGGGCCGGCTTCCCAGCTTCCTTCACTTCCTTATTCGCGCTTTTTAGTGCTCGCCGTTGGCTTGGGGGTCATCGGGGGCGTATTGCTGCTTTTGCGCCGGGTGTTTTCCCCGGTTTGGACCGCCATCTTGGGCGGCCTTGCCCTTTTGGGTTGGGCCGGTCTCCTTTATGTCCAGCCGCTTTTGGCGCGGAAGGCCTTTGCGCTCCTTGCGGCCATTGTCTTTCCGCTTGTGGCGGTGATTAGTTTTGTGGATGAAGAAAAGAAAACGGTGCGGGAGACGGTGGCGGCTTTTCTTAAGATGTCCGGGGTAAGCCTGATCGGCGCTGTGCTGCTCACCGGGCTTTTGGCCGACAAGTCTTTCCTTTTGAAGCTGGCCCAGTTCAGCGGGGTAAAGTTAGCGCACCTTTTGCCGCTAATGCTGGTGCCGCTGTATTATTTCTGGAAGGAATACAAAGACAACCTTGTTGGGGCCGGCCACAAGCTGCTTATGGCGCCGGTCCTGATTTGGTACGCTGTGGCCGCCGGCTTTATTCTGGTAGTCCTGGTGGTTTATTTGCTGCGTACCGGCAATGATGCGCCAGCGTTGGTTACTTCTTTGGAAACGACCCTGCGGGGGGCTTTGGACCAGTTGCTGGGCGTCCGGCCGCGGACCAAGGAGTTTTTAGTCGGGCATCCGGCGATGCTGCTGCTTTTGTATTACGGCTTTAAGTGGCCGCGTGTGCCTTTGTTGTTTTTAGGGGTGATCGGGCAGATTTCCCTGGTGAATACGTATGCCCATTTACATACGCCTCTGTTCGTGTCTTTGCTTCGTTCCTTCCACGGACTGTGGCTGGGTCTGGGCATCGGTTTGGTGGCCATTTTGGTAATGCGGTTCGTTAATCAATGGCTGGCGAGGAGGCTTCCTAATGGCTAAGATCGTCCTATCCGGTTATTATGGGTTTAATAATTTGGGGGATGAGGCAATCCTATATACGATCGTCAGGACTTTAAAGGAGATTGACTCCACCTTGGAAATCGTTATTTTATCCGGTGATCCCGAGAAAACGCGCCGGGAATTTAATGAAGAAGGGATTAACGCGGTAAACCGCTGGAGCATGCTTGAGACTTTTCGGGCCATCTCCCAATGTGATTTGTTTATTAGCGGGGGCGGCTCGCTCCTGCAGGACGTAAGCAGTTCCAACGGGATTCTCTACTATCTTGGTCTGCTTTGGCTGGTGCGCCTACTGGATAAGCCGGTGCTCATTTATGCCCAGGGGATCGGGCCGGTGGTAAAGCCGCGCAATAAACGGTTAGTCAGTTGGATTTTAAACGGGGTCAATAAAATTACGGTCCGGGACCATGATTCCAAGGAGGATTTAATCAAGCTGGGGATCCAGCAGGAGATTACGGTGACCGCCGATCCGGTTTTTTGTCTGTATAAACATAAGGTGAAGGAGAAGGTGGCCGAGGAGATTTTCGCCCGTTACGGTATCTCAAAACAGGAAAGCGGCAAGCTTTTAGGAATCTCGATCCGTCCCTGGCATAAAAATGGATACCTGCCGCCGCTGGGGGAAGCTTTGCGCCAGATGGCGGAAGGGGGTTGGAAGCTGGTCTTTGTGCCGATGCAGTTTCCGGCGGATATTACCATCGCCCGGGAGTTGGCCCACCTTTTGCGTGATTACGATCCGGTGGTCTTAAAGGAAAAATTTTCGCCTCTGGAAGTATTTTCTTTGACCAGTCAGTTTGATATACTGCTGGGGATGCGCTTACACTCTTTGATTTTGGCCGCCGTAACGGGAGTTCCGATGGTGGGTCTTTCCTATGACCCGAAAATCGACCGTTTCTTGCGGCAAATCGGGCAGGTAGCCCTTTTTTCCACCGAACACCTGGACGCGCAACGGTTGGTGGAAATGCTGATTTGGACCGATGAACACCGGACAGATATGTTGAAGGGGATCGAAGCGCGGACGCAGGTCTTATATCAGAAGGCCTGGCAAACGGCACGGATTGCGATGAGTATGGTTGAGGGGAGTAGTGGCAAGTGATGGGGAGCATTGCTCAGGCTACCATCATTATTATGATCATGAATCTGGCCAGCCGGCTTTTAGGTTTTGTCCGGGAAACGGTAATTGCCAGGGAATTTGGGGCCACCTCCTTTACCGATGCTTATTTAGTGGCCTATACCTTGCCCTATTTTTTGCAGGCTGTGCTGGGGATGGCTCTGGTAACGGCGATTGTTCCGGTGGTAACCAAATACCTGGTGAAGGGCGAAAAAAAGGAAGCCTGGCGGATTGCCAGCATTACTTTGAACTGGACGGCCCTTTTGATGGCGGCCTTTACTTTGGTGGGGATTTTCGGAGCAAGGGTGCTGGTCTTTCTTACCGCACCCCGTTTTGATGAAGCTACGGCCGGTTTGGCCATCGAGCTGACCAAAATCATGTTTCCCTCCCTTCTTTTCATGGGGGTGGGCATGCTGGTCACCGGCATCTTAAACGCTAACAAACGCTTTGCGGTAGCGGCTTTTGCTCCGGGCTTTTCCAGTCTGATTATTATCTTCTCCGTGCTCCTTTTGGGGAGGTTCGGGGTTCATTATCTGGCCTGGGGCACGCTTTTGAGCATGGTCGGGTTCATGCTGCTTCAACTGCCGGCGCTTAAAAAAGTGGGCTTTTGTTATTATTGGGACTGGAACATCAAGCACCCGGAAGTGCGGGGGATTTTTCTTAAACTGCTGCCGATTTTTGGGGGAACGGCGGTGAACCAGCTTTATTTGGCGATCAACCGCATTTTTGCTTCGGGGCTGGCCGAAGGGAGTATCTCGGCCCTTAATTACGCGGGCAAGCTGATGAATCTGCCCATGGGGGTTTTTGTGCTGGCGGTATCCTCGGCAATTTATCCTTCCCTGGCCGAACAGGCTTACAGGGAAAACAGGGATCAGTTGGGCCGGACCCTGACCCGGGGGTTGCGCCTGGTGCTTTTGGTGACGCTTCCGGCCGCGGCCGGCTTAATGGCTTTAAAGGAGCCGATTGTGCGGCTGCTTTTTGAAAGAGGAGCCTTTGACAGTGTGGCCACCGGCATGACCGCCGAGGCCTTGTTCTATTTTTGCCTGGGCATGTTTGCGGTAGCGGCGAATATGGTTATTACAAGAGCGTACTATGCCCTGGGCGATGTGAAAACTCCTTTGGTGCTGGGCTTTTGGTCCATTGTCGTCAATGTTGTGGCAAGTATCGCGTTAACCCCTTATCTTCGCCATGCCGGACTGGCCCTGGCCAACAGCCTGGCGGCGGCCTTTAACGCGCTGGGTATGTATGCCCTTTTACGGAAGCATGTGGACTGTCTCTATCTTCCGGAGCTTTTCCGGTCCGTGGGAAAATACCTGGCCGGCTCGTTGCTGACGGGATTTGCCGCCTATTATCTGTATTCATATCTGGTCGGCGCCGTTTTCGTGGGGCAGGGGATCAAAATGTTGTTAACCAACGTGCTGGGCAGCGTCGTGGCCGGGGTGGCCGTATACGGGGTCGCGTTACTGCTTTTACGGGAAGAGGAAACCATGGGTTTTTTAAAAAAAATCTGGGCGCGCTTAAAGGAAAATCCGTCGAATTAGCGAATTAATAAAAGGGTGATCATTATAACTGTAAACAAAACGACTAAATTGTCAGATAGATGGATCCGAAAGGGCCAGTTTTGAGCAGACGGCACGAAAGGGAAGTCTTGGCGTGAAACGAGCGAAAAAATGAGGAAAGGAGATGAAAAAGCTGGATATCGAAACGATTAAGGAGATCTTGCCTCATCGCTATCCTTTTCTTCTGGTTGATCGGATTATCGAAATGGTGGAGGGCCAGCGGATTGTTGGCATAAAAAATGTGACGGTGAATGAACCCTTTTTCCAGGGTCATTTTCCCCAAAAGCCGGTCATGCCGGGGGTCTTGCTGGTGGAGGCCCTGGCGCAGACGGGAGCGGTTCTGGTTTTGTCCAAACCGGAAAACAAGGGCAAAATCGCGTATTTTGCCCGGATTGATAATTGCCGGTTTAAACGGCAGGTGGTGCCTGGGGATCAGCTGAGGTTAGAGATTGAGGTGCTGAAACTGAAAGGGACCGTCGGAAAATGCCAGGCGCGGGCGCTGGTGGGCGAAGAAGTGGCCTGTGAGGGCGAATTTACCTTCGCTCTGGAAGCCTAGCTGCCGCTTTGGGAGCATAGACAGTATAAACAAGGTATGCTATAATTAGTAGTTAATAGTGGAATAAGTAAAAATACTATGAAAAAAGTTGTCTTTTAAGAGGGAGGAAAAGCAAGGTGGTAGCATTAGCGGGCCCTTTGGTATTAGCTTTTATGCTGGTTTTTTTAGGCACTCCTCTGGTGAAAAGGGTGGCTTATAAATTAAATGCCCTTGACGAGCCTGAAGCGCGGAAGGTACATACGCAGAAGATGCCCCGTTTGGGCGGACTGGCGATTTACCTTGGTTTTTGGGCTACCGTGTTGCTGACTCAGGAAATGACCCCGGTGCTTTATGCTTTACTTGCAGGGGGAAGCTTGATTACCCTGGTGGGTATTATTGACGATATTAAGGGGGTCAGTCCAAGAACAAAACTGTTTATCCAGTTTGTGGCCGCGCTTGCGGTGATGATGGCCGGCGTAAAGGTCGATTTTATCACCCACCCCTTTGGGGAGTTCATTCACCTGCAATACCTTGCTTATCCGGTTACTTTACTGTGGATTATCGGGATCACCAATGCCGTTAACCTGATTGACGGTTTGGACGGATTGGCGGCGGGAGTTTCCGCCATTGCCGCAGCTACGCTGGGGGCGGTTGCTTTTCTGGAAACAACGCAACAAGCGGCGGTATTGGCCTTTCTGTTAGCCGCCAGCATTTTAGGGTTTTTAAGGTATAATTTTCATCCGGCCCAAATCTTTATGGGCGACACCGGCTCCTTATTCCTCGGATACAATTTGTCGGTTATTGCCATTATCGGGATGACCAAAAGTACCACCGTTATTTCCCTTTTGTTGCCGGTAGTAATTCTCGGGATTCCCATCGCTGATACCTTGTTTGCCATCATCCGGCGTTACATGGGGGGGAAACCGATCTTTCGGGCGGATAAAGATCATTTGCACCATCGCTTGCTTAATCTTGGTTTGACCCATCGGGGAACGGTCTTGTCGATTTATAGTTTAAGTGCCGTTTTAGGGCTGTCCGCGATTGCGATGGCTGTGGTGACCAAAGCCCAGGGGATGTTAATGATGATGGCCCTGATTTTAGGGTTTAGCATTATCGCGCAAAAGCTTGGCTTGCTGAAAAGCAACAAAAACATCGTCGGCGAGCAGGAGCCAGCGCAAGGGGAACAGGCTCCGCAGACCCAACGGCAAAGGCAGCCGCAGCATGCCTTTCATGATATTGCCAAATAGGGTAGTAGGAAAATGATTAATTGTAATGAGGTGGGAAAACATGAGATTACGAGGGATTATTGTCATAGGTGCAGCTCTGTCGATCATCGTTGGTTTTTTTGTCGGGAGAACGGTTATCGCCAATTCACCGGCGCCCGGGTCCAATGCCGATCCGGTGGTCTCCCAAAGTTATGTGGACAAAGCGTTAGAAGAACGGGTTAAAACACTGGAATCGGAGCTTGCTGAACTGGCCGTGCAGGCCAGCGCCATCCAGGATACGATTAACGAAATCCAGGGACGGATGGGGAATACCACTTCCAGTAAGCCGTCCACTCCGGCCACTGCTGATTCCACGGAGAATACATCCAATACACCGGCGAACAAACCGGCTAGTAATAAGCCGGCCGCAAATGAGCCGAAAGCGCCGGCTCAACCGCCTGATGCGATCACGGTTGACAATCAGCCGGAGAATAAGCCTTCCGCTCCACCGGTAAGCCAGGGCGGGGATAATTCGGTCATCGGGAAAGCAGCGTATACCAATGTCAGCAGTCCGGTACGCCTGCGGAGCACACCGACAACTGCGGACGACAGTAATATCATTAAGAGGGTCACCCAGAATGACCCGCTGGTCATTCAGAAAGCGGAAAACGACTGGTATTATGTTAAATTGAATGATGGTACGGAAGGCTGGATCTATAGTGATCTGGTTAACGTCCAGTAATTCACCGCAAGAGAAAAAGAAGAAGAAAACAAAGAACTGTGACATGATTTGGCAAGGAAATAAAGAAATAATGAAGAGCTGTTATCCAGGAAGTGTTTCCGGATAACAGCTCTTTTGGTTTGCGCTCCAAGAGCCCAAGAGCCCAAGGATCGACTTATCGAGGGTTGGGTAGCCTGTGGGATGGGGCTTACAGCAGCGGAGAAAACAGGCGGGCCAGGGACTCGGCAAAACGGTGCCGCAGCGGGCGCTCCTGGAATTCCGCCGGCTCCAGCTTTTTCGCATATTGGAGGTCGGTCAGGAAGTCGTTTTGCAAGCGTGTCGCGGTCTCTTTGTCGTAGATCAGGGCATTTACCTCAAAGTTTAAACTGAAGCTGCGCAGGTCCATATTGGCCGAACCGATCGAAGACAGAATCCCGTCGACCACCAGTACCTTCGCATGAATAAAGCCTTTCCGGTAGAAGTAGATTTCCACCCCGGCGGCCAGGAGTTCCTCCAGATAAGACATGGTCGCCCAGTACACGATTTTGTAATCAGGCTTGGCGGGCAGGAGCAGTTTCACATCGACCCCGCTTAAGGCGGTTGTTTTCAGCGCCGTGAGGATACTCTCATTGGGAATGAAATAAGGGGAGGTAATGAAGACGGATTTTTCGGCCGTGGCGATGGTGTAATAATAGACTTGCATAATGGCTTCCCATTGCGTATCCGGTCCACTGGCCATGATTTGCACGATGCGGTTTCCGGTGTCTGGCTGTTCGGAAAAAAGGGGCTCTTCGTTGAGCTCCATCGGTTTTTTGGTGGTAAAGGACCAATCCTGCAGGAAAACCCGTTCCAGGAAACGGACGGCATTGCCCTGCAGTTGTAACTGCGTATCCCGCCAGGGCCCGATTTTCGGGTGACGTCCCAGATACTCATCTCCGATATTCGCTCCGCCGATAAAGCCGATCTTTCCGTCTACCACCAGGATTTTCCGGTGGTTGCGGTAGTTGATTTTGCGGTGGAAAGGCCAGCGGTTAATCGGCAGGAAAGGCTCGATTTCCACTCCGGCGTCGCGGAGCTTGGCGATAAATTGCTTACTCAGGTGACGGGAGCCCAGGGCGTCACACAACACCCGGACCTTAACCCCGCTACGGGCTTTAACGCAAAGCAGGGTGCCAATCGTTGTCCCCAGCCGGTCGTTGCGAAAGATATATGTTTCCAAATAAATATATTTTTGCGCTTCCTCCATGGCTTGTAAAAAGGCCGGAAAGATCTCTTTCCCGTTTTTAAGCACTTTAACTTCGTTGTTGATCGTCGGGGGAAAAGTGGCGTTATTGAGAATAAGCTGCATCAGGCGTTCTTTTTCTTTGGCGATGTGCAGTTCCGGCGGCAGGCCTTTGGGATTTTGGCCTGCCATTGGCGGGGAATCCTGCAGGGGATAATTCAAATGATCATTGAGCCTTCTTTTTTTGGCGGTGATTCTTTTCTTGCGGAATTGTCGGCCAAAAATTAGATAAAGGGCAAAGCCGGCGATCGGTAAAAAAATTAGTACCATCAGCCAGGCCAGAGTTTTGGAGGGGTCGCGACCTTCCAGGATAATCAACAATCCGGCGAAAAGCAGCAAGGAAAAGAAAATTAGGTAAAAAAGATCTTTAAAGTAGGGATAGTTCTGGTCTAAAGAAGAAGGCAGTTCCATAGCTTTAAGATAAAGCTGGCTGAGGTAATAGTAGCAGGTAAACAGCACTAAAACGACGACCAGGCCTAAGAAGAATTCTTTCTTTTTCACGGTCTCCCCCCCTTTTGTAAAGGCATTTACCCTTTATCTGCGGTCCTGCTATCCGGCAGGGTGAAATTGCCGTAATTAGGCCTAAAAAGGTGCATTTAGTTATATATTGCACACAAAATTAAAAAATCCTTTAAAAAGTTTATTTAGCGGAATGATGAGGGCGGGAAACAAAGAAGCTTGAAAAGCTTAAGATGCTTTACGGTAGTAAGCAAAGATTAGAAAAAATAAAAAGTAATCCGGCTACTGCAAGGATTATGAATTGACATTGAATGATGAGAACAATAAAATAAAGAATATGACCGACTGTTCGGTCGGAAAAATTATCGAGTGGTACGCAGGGGGGAAAAAGGATGAAGAAAAAGATCGTCATTCTGCTTATCGGCCTGTTGTTGGTTGCCGCTTTCGTCTGGAAAGCCGGCTCGGTCCTACAAAACAAGGGAGAAGGGGGAGAACTGCTTGCCCCTGTGGCTGAAGAACAGAGTAAAATTCCCGTGACGGTAGAACAGGTGCAAAAAGGGACCCTGGAAAGAAAAATTCCTTTAGGTGGCTTGCTAAAAGCCCGGGAAGAAGTGATGCTTGCGGCCAAAAACCCTTCCTTGCAGATTGTCAGTGTGCCGGTGGAAGTGGGCGATTATGTATCGGTAGGCACCCCTCTGGTGATTTTTGATTCCCGGGAGATTGATCTGCAACTGGAGCAGGCCCAGTTGGCCTATGACCGCAATAAGGAGCTTTTTGCGGCGGGAGCTGTTTCCCAGTTTCAGTTGGAGCAGTCGGAAACAGCCTTGCAAAGCCTACAGTTGCAGAAGGAAAACTGTGTCTTAAACAGCACCATTAACGGTTATGTAGCTGCGGTGACCGCGGTGGAGGGCCAGTTGGCCGGGGCGAGTCCCCTTGTTACGGTGGTTAATACGGAACAGTTGGAATTAACCGTCCAGGTCGGCGAAAACTATGTGGGCGGACTAAAGCTGGGGCAGCAAGTGGATGTTAAGGTAAGTGCCGCATCCCGGGAATCGTTCCCGGCGGTCATTAAGACGATTGCGCCCAAGGCCGACGCCATGAGCAAGGCTTTTCCGGTGACTTTGTCCTTGTCCAACCGTCAAAAACAATTGAAAGACGGCATGTATGGGGAAATCGAACTGGTGGTGGACCGGCGGGAGGATGTGATCGTCATTCCTCAGTACGCAGTTTTGGACCATGAGGGAAAAAAGAAGGTGTTCGTAGTGGAAAACGGCGTCGCCAGGGAAAAGGAAGTGGAACTGGGTCTGGCGCTTGGTGAACGGGTCGAGCTTACCAAAGGACTAAAGGTCGGTGAACTGCTGGTGGTGGAAGGGCAGTACGGGATTAAGGACGGCACGCTGGTGGAGTGGAACGGAGCTCAAAACAACGGGCGAGGTGAAACGAAATGAGGCTGTCCGATTTCTCGGTTAAAAGGCCCGTAGCCATTACGATGGTTTTTCTGGCGATCCTGCTTTTGGGAGCGGTCTCCTGGAGTAAACTAAAAATGGATTTGCTTCCCCAGTTAAATCTCCCCATGGCTATAGCCATCACCTCTTATGAGGGCGTAGGGCCGGAGGAAATGGAGTCCCTGGTGACCCGGCCGATTGAAGAAGCCTTTGGAACGGTCAACGGGGTTAAAAATATTAATTCGATTTCTTCCAAAGGCAATTCCCTGGTTTATGTGGAGTTTGTCTGGGGAACAGATATGAATTTTGCCATGAGTCAGATGAGGGAAAAGCTGGACTTGCTGGATCCGGTGCTCCCTCAGGATGCGAATAAACCCATGCTCTTTAAGATGGACATTAACATGATGCCCGTCATGGTGCTGGGGGTAGGCGGGGACATCGACCTGGTGAGCCTGGATAAACTGGCCAGCGAGGTGATTAAACCGCGCCTGGAAAGGGTCAGCGGAGTTGCTTCCGTGGATGTGGTCGGCGGGGTGCAGCGGGAAATCCGGATTTCCGCCGAGCCGCAGCGTTTGCAGGCATACAACCTGAGTCTGGATAACATCGTCTCCTCCTTGCGGATGGAAAACCGCGATACCTCGGCCGGAACCATTGAAGAAGGACTGAAGGAGCATATTGTCCGGGTAACCGGGGAGTTTGACAGCATTCAGGAAATCGAAGAGTTACTGATCCCGCTGGCTTCCGGGGGAAAGGTACGTTTAGCAGAGCTGGCCCGGGTAGAGGATACCTTTCACGAACAAACGCAGTTTGTTTATATGAACGGCACGCCCTGTGTGGAAATTTCCATCCAGAAGCAGTCGGATGCCAATACCATTGAGGTATCGGAAGCGGTTCATGCCGAAATCGAGAAACTGAAAGCGGAGTTACCCGCTGGAACCGATTTTGTGGTGGGGCTGGATCAGGCTTCCTACATCCGGATGTCCATCGATACGGTTACCAACAATGCCCTGCTCGGGGCATCCCTGGCCATTTTAATTCTCTTCCTCTTTTTAAGGACTTTGCGGAGTACCCTGGTCATTGCCGTGGCCATCCCCATTTCCATTATTGCGACCTTTATTCTCCTCTACTTCGGCGGCTTGACTTTGAACGTGGTTTCCCTGGGTGGCCTGGCGCTGGGTGTAGGTATGATGGTGGACAATTCCATTGTCATTCTGGAAAACATCTACCGGCACCGGCAGGAAGGCTGGTCGCGGCTGGAAGCGGCGAAAGCCGGCGCCCATGAGGTTTCTTCGGCCGTTATTGCTTCGACCCTGACAACGATTGCGGTATTTCTGCCCATTGTTTATGTGGAAGGACTGGCCTCGCAAGTCTTTCGTCCTTTAGCCCTTACCGTTTCTTTTTCCCTGCTGGCTTCGCTTATTGTGGCTTTAACCCTGGTCCCGATGTTATCTTCCAAAGTGTTAAAAGTGGAGCGGAATAACCGCAGGAAAAACCCGCTTATTGCCTTGTGGGGAAAGGTGCTTCAGGGGTTGGAAGCAGCGTATCGTTCTTTACTGGTTTGGGCCATTAACCACAAAAAAACCGTTATCGGGACAACGGCCATCTTATTCTTGATTAGCTGCGGGGTAATGGCTTTAGTGGGCATGGAATTCCTGCCGAAGCAGGATACCGGGCAATACACCATCAATATCACCTTGCCCAACGGGACGGCAGTACGGGAGACCCAGCGGGTCACCGACCTGGTGGTGAAATATATCCAGGAGGCGCCGGAACACGAGTGGTGCCTTTATGCTGTCGGAACAGGGGGAAACGTGATGAGTTCCACGGCCAGTTCCGAAAGCGCGATAGTGATGGGGCAATTGGTTAGCAAAGCGAAACGGACCCGCTCCATCGACGAAGTATTGGATGAGATCCGGAAGAAGTGCAACAGCATCCCCGGGGCGAAGATCGAGATTTTAGGCACCGATATGAGCATGATAACCTCTTTAACGCCCATCCAGATTAATATCACCGGCGACAACCTGGATGTGCTCACCGCTTTTGCCGATACGGTGGCGGAAAAAGTAAAGGCGGTGGAAGGCGTCCGGGAAGTAAAGACCAGTCTCGAAGATGGCCGTCCGGAACTGGTGATTAAAATCAACCGGGAAAAAGCGGCGCACTATGGCTTAAACAGCACGCAGCTTTCTTCCTTCTTATCTACGTCCATCAGCGGAACTACCGCTACGAAATACCGGAAGGCCGGGGAGGAAGTGGATGTCCGGGTGATGCTGGATGAAAGATACCGGAGCAACCTGAACGAATTAGCCGCCTTGACGATTGTGTCTCCAACGGGAGCTTTGGTGCCGCTTAGTGATATTGCTACTTTGTCGCAAACCACCGGGCCAACTCAGATTGTGCGGGAAAACCAGTCCCGGCAGGTGACGGTGACCGGGCAAATCAGCGGCCGGGATCTGGCCAGTGTAATCAGGGATATTCAAGCGTCCTTGTCCGGGCTCAGCATCCCCTACGGGGTGCAAATGGAATACAGCGGGGCCAATGAGGAAATGATTGAGGCCTTCCAGGATTTGGCGCTGGCTCTGATTTTGGCCATCCTTTTGGTATATATGATTTTGGCGGCGCAGTTTGAAGGATTATGGACTCCTTTTATCATTATGTTTGCCCTCCCGCCCACTTTAATCGGCGTGGCCTTCTCCCTGTTTTTCATGGGGCAAACCTTGAATGTTCCTTCTTTTATCGGGGTGATTATGCTGGCGGGGATTGTGGTTAACAACGCCATTGTTTTGGTGGACTATATTAACACCTTACGGGAGCGGGACGGGATGAGTTGTATCGACGCGGTTTTAAAAGCGGGCCCCATTCGTTTAAGGCCCATCCTCATGACTACTCTTACCACGGTTTTGGCTTTAATCCCCACCATGTTTGCCACCGGAGAAGGGGCGGAGCTTTCGGCTTCGATGGCTTCGGCCGTGGCCGGTGGGCTGACCTTTTCCACCTTAATCACCTTGGTTCTGGTCCCCTGTGTTTACATTCTGTTTGACAATGCCCGGATGCGGTTCAGACGGAGAAGGCGCCAGGAAGGGACGGAAAAGCCCCTGGCCGGTGTGGAATAAGGGAAGCGGCCGGAGCTGAGCAGTACCACCGAAAGGGAATCATAAAACAGGAGCGTGAATAAAGCATGGCGGAAAAAAGAGGGCCCTCCAAACGGCAATTAATCATCAAGGCTGCCCTGGAAAGTTTTTCCCGCAAAGGCTTTCATAAAACTAAAATGGAAGAAATTGCGCTTTTGGCCGGCATCGGCAAAGGCACGGTCTATGAGTATTTTCCTGGCAAGGCCCAGTTGTTCCAGGAGGTTTTACAGGAGGGTATGGAGCTTTTTGATACCATGCTGCGGGAATGTGTGAGCCAGGAGAATACGACCGCGGCCAAGTTAGAAAGTATTGCTCAACAAAGCATTCTTTTGTGGCAGCGTTACCAGCCTTTGGCGCGTAATGTCCTGTTGGAAAATACCAATTTTGATAAAGAATTTCGGAAAGCCTTGCAGGAAAAGCATTTGCAATGGTTGCGCTATATTGAAAGCGTGCTGGAGGAAGGAATAAGCAAGGGCGAAATCAGGGATATTAATAGTACCCTTTTGGCCCGCCTTTTTTACGGCGGGATGGGGATGATTGTGTTTCCCGAAGGCAATCCCCACGTGCTGTCCAGGGAGAGAATTGCCGAACTGGCCGCCCAAACAGTGGATTATTATTTGCGCGGGATCCGGAAAAGCAGTACAACAAATAACAATTAAATAACAAAAAAGAGCCTTTTCACTTGCGTCCGCAAGGAACATCAGCCCTAAAACACAGAAGAATTTTGGCACTCTAAGGGCAGACGAGCCTCCAAAATGTAATAAAAAATAAAAATGTTATTGACATTGTTAATCAAATCGCGGTAAAGTAATATTTAATGGATGAAAAATCTTTTGATATTGACATTGTCGCAATGAATCTTGACGTAATGGAGGTCGTAACAATGACAGCAAGGAAAGTCGGCATTACTGACACTACTTGGCGGGACGGGCATCAATCTTTGTTGGCGACGCGGATGAAAACGGAGGACATGTTGCCGATCGCCGCGAAAATGGACCAAGTAGGGTTTCATTCGATGGAAGTATGGGGTGGGGCGACCTTTGACACTTGTATGCGGTACTTGAACGAGGACCCCTGGGAAAGGCTGGACAAGATTAAGCAGGTGCTCAAAAACACCAAAACCCAGATGCTTTTGCGGGGGCAAAACCTGGTGGGATACAGGCATTATGCCGATGACGTGGTGGAGGAGTTCATCAAAAAAGCGGTGGCGCACGGGATGGATATTTTCCGCATTTTTGATGCCATGAACGATGTCCGTAACCTGCAAAAAGCGATGGAAGTGGCTAAAAAAGAAGGAGCCCATGTTCAAGCCACCATTTCATATACGATTAGTCCGGTGCATGATTTGCAATATTTTTTAAAGTTGGCTCAGGATCTGGTGGATCTGGGTGCGGATTCGCTTTGTATCAAGGATATGGCGGGGATTTTGAAACCTTATGCCGCCTTCGAACTGGTCGGTGAATTGAAAAAAAGATTCCAGCTACCGGTGCAGATGCATTCCCATTATACCAGCGGCATGGCCTCGATGATGTACCTGAAAGCCATTGAGGCGGGGGCCGATGTAATCGATACGGCTATTTCCACGATGGCTTTAGGCACTTCCCAGCCGGCAACGGAAACCATGGTGGCCACTTTAGAGGGCACACCCTATGATACCGGTTTAAATCTGGAGCCTCTTTCGGAAATCGCGGCCTACTTCAAGGAAGTGCGGAAGAAATACCGGGATTATGACGTTTATAAAGACGGGGTGGACGTCAATGTCCTTTTATATCAGGTCCCGGGCGGGATGCTTTCGAACTTCATTTCCCACCTGCAGCAGCAGAATGCCCTGGACAAGCTGCCGGATGTACTGGCGGAGGTTCCCCGGGTGAGGGAAGAATTGGGTTATCCGCCCCTGGTTACCCCTACCAGTCAAATTGTGGGGACCCAGGCCGTTCTGAACGTTTTAATGGGGCGCTATAAGATGGTGACCACGGAAGTACGCAACTACATGCGGGGGCTCTATGGGGCTACCCCGGCTCCGGTTGACGAGGAAATCCGCAAAATGATCATCGGTGAGGAAGAACCGATTGAGGGCCGGGCGGCCGATTTAATTGAGCCGCATTTACCCACTGCCCGGAAAGAAATCGGGATGTACCTGCAAAAGGAAGAGGACGTCCTTTCTTACGCCATCTTCCCTCAGGTTGCCAAAAAATTTTTAGAGGAGCGTTATGCCGGCAAATGCGGAGTGGATTTTGCTTTGGCCCGGCAGAATGAAGCCGAGACAGGGGCCCAGGTTTATCCCCTCTAAAAGAAATGTAAAAAACAGGATGGAAGAAGTGAGCAAAAAGCTCACTTTTTTTATTTTACAGGGAAGAAAATGAATATTCTTCGTAGTCAAGCAGGAAAAAAGTCCTTTCGAAGCGAATAATAAGTTAAATAAAGATTAATTTTAAATAATAAGACTATTTAAGGGGAAATTGAGGCGAAGGAATGGATCTAATTGCAATCGAAAAAAGCCGGGATCAAATCTTCGAAATTGTTGAAAATACTCGTTCTGAAACGGAGCGCCTGCGTGAGGAATTAGCCCAGATCAAGGCTAGTGTCACCTACGACAAGGCCGGCGAGCTTCAGGCGAACCTGGCTTCCCTCCACGAGCGGGAAAAACAGTTGAAACTGCGTCGCGATGAGCTGGAGCGTAGCTTAAAAAAGCTGGAACAAACCATTCATAAAGCCGAAAATCTGATAACCCAGATTGGGGTTGTTTTTGAACATCTGGAAGGAAACATGAAGGATCTTCATAAGCAGTTGGGGAAAGCCCTGCAGCAACGCCAGTTGGCTCCGAAAATCATTGAGACGCAGGAAGAAGAAAGAAGGAGAATTGCCAGGGAAATCCATGACGGGCCGGCCCAGTCCATGGCGAATATCGTTTTAAGAGCGGAAATCTGTGGAAAAATGCTGGGCAACGAGCGGCCGGAAGTACGGCAGGAATTATCCGAACTAAAGGATTCCGCCCGGAAAAGTTTGCAGGAAGTGCGGCGCATCATTTTTGACTTGCGCCCGATGGGGCTTGATGATTTGGGCTTGTATGCGGCGGTTACCCGTTATATCGAAAACTTTAAAGGAAGACATACCGAGTATGAAATTGAAAGCAAATTCGTTGGGTCACGGCAACGGTTGGATTCACTGGTTGAAGTTGCACTATACAGAATTATTCAGGAGGCGATGCAAAATATAGTGAAACATGCGCAGGCGAAAAAAATCAAAGTAGTGATTGAAAACGACAAGAAACAGCTTACAGTAAGGGTAATTGATGACGGTAAAGGCTTTGCGGTGGGAAAAAACTTTCAACAGCCGAACCGGGAAAACTATGGCTTGCTCGGTATGAAGGAACGGATGGAAGCGATCGGGGGACGGCTTAACATTTTATCTGAGGAGGGTAAAGGCACGGAAGTTCTGGCGGTTCTGCCATTAGACCAATAATTAGTTTTAAAGGAGTTTTAAAGGAGTGGTTTAGATTGAAAACTTCAAAAATTCGTGTTGTCATCATCGATGATCATCCATTGGTGAGGGAAGGGATAAAAAAACTACTGGAATTTGAAGAGGATATAGAGGTTTTAGATATGGCCGGCGACGGGCAGGGAGCGATTAATATCGCACGGAAATTAGTACCCGATGTCATTTTAATGGATATCAACATGCCGGGAACCAACGGGATCGAAGCGACCAAAGTAATTAAACGGGAATTCCCCCAGATTGGCATTGTCGCTCTAACTGCCCATGAGGAAAAGGATTATGTTTTGGATTTGGTGCGGGCCGGGGTCTCCGGATACGTGTTGAAGGATATTTGTCCGGAAAAACTGGTGGAAACGATCCGGGAAGTAGCGCAAGGGCGTTCCGTGATCGATCCCAGTATCACCAAGTTGCTTTTTACCGAGGTCAACCGGATGACGAAACCGCAAAACCGGGAAGAAGGAAAAGCCATCACCAGCCGGGAAATGGATATCCTGAAACTCCTGGCCCGTGGCTTAAGCAACAAAGAGATTGCCAGTGAACTGTCGATTAGTGAGAAAACGGTTAAGAACCATATTACGAGCATTTTCCGCAAAATAAAGGTGGAGGACCGGACCCAGGCGGTGTTATACGCCGTAAAACACCATCTGGTGGAATTATAATCCATTCCCCCACCGAAAAAGGTGGGGTTTTTTCTTGTCCGCTTGTGACATTTTCTTGCTCCTGGCATAAAGTAATGGCACAGGGTAAGGGGAGTGGAGAAAATGGGAGAATTGATCCTATTCTTTGTGGTCGTGGTGTATTTTTGTTATGGCCTTTATGCTCTTTACAGGGAAAGCGGGCAACCCTTCCTCCGGCTTATCAGGGACTTAGGTCACCGCATGACCATAGGATTTAAGGGCCAATTTTCTAGGACCGAGAAGAATAAACAAATTAGGACTAATTTAGCAAAGCGGGCAGGAACAATGGATAATAGTAATTTGTCAAAATAGGCAGTATAATAAAAGAAAAATAGAAATTATGGAAACATATCGGGATATTTGAAGGGAGGGTTCAGGTATGTTAAGCATTTTTGAAAGGTTGGTACGGGAAGAAGAAGGACAAGGAATGGCTGAATACGGCCTGATTCTTGCGTTGATTGTGCTGGTCGTTATCACAGTGTTTACAAACTTGGGACAGGCGATAAAAGGTAAGATTGAGGACGTAGTGCAAGCAATCAATTAGACGCCATAGGTGAGGGATGTAACGTAAGCGCCGGAAGGAAGAAAGGATGACATTGGGCTCTGCGCACAGTGAGTGGAGTCCAATTGTCCTTTTAAATGCCAGAATATTAAATGACTATATGATAAGCATGAACAATGATCGGCAAAAGGGGGGGTGATTTTGTGAAGATACCTGCGGGGACCGTGGATGTATTTTTAGTGGTCACGCTCCTGGTTTGTTGTTATACGGATTTGAAAGAACGGAAAATCCGCAATGTAGTGTTATTCCCCGCCGCGCTGCTTGCTCTGATTTTGCACATATTGTTGGAAGGCGGCGCAGGAGCCCTCCTTTGGATAAAAGGACTTGGCGCAGGTATCGGCCTGTTTTTGATCCCTTTTGCTTTAGGCGGAATCGGGGCTGGGGATGTCAAACTGCTGGGGGTGGTAGGTTCCTTCAAAGGGGCGGTTTTCGCTTTCCACGCATTTATCTATACGGCCTTGATCGGCGCGGTTTTGATTTTGTTTTTTCTTTGGCGTAAAAAAGAATTATGGCCGACCATGGTGAGAATAGGACGAGCTATTAAGCTTTTTTTCTATTCCGGTTTCCGGCTCTGGGATTTGGAAGAAGAAAATAAGGCCGTCGCCGTCCCTTATGGGCTGGCGATTACCCTGGGAAGCTTTGTTTGCCTGGCAGGTGAATTCCTATGCTGATCCGGAGAAAAAGAAGAGGCGAAAAAGGACAAGCTTTGGTGGAATTAGCAATAGCGCTGCCCCTATTAATCATGCTTTTGTTCATGTTCATTGATTTTAGCCAGGTGATGGTGGCCAAGATCGCCGCGACCCATTTGGCACGGGATGCGGCACGTTATGGGGCAACAGAAGGCGTTAGCGAATCAAGTATAAGAAGCCGGATTATTACAAGCGGGGACTATATTTTAGATGATCCTCGCACAGTATACCAGATGATTAGCGTTAACAAAGACACATTTAATGGGGTGGGCGAGATCAAGGTAAACATTGAGCTTGGTTTGCGCTTATATGCGCCGTTTGTTTCAGGCATTCTCCCGGATCCCTTTGTCGTAAAGGGTAAAGCGGTTATGCGCGTCGTACAGTAAGACGGTGGAGTGTCGATAAAGGAGGGAAAAAAGATGGACAGAAATCAGAACAGGCTTTTCCGTTGGTTTTGGCTTTTAAACGGGGATGATACTGGTGCGACTTTGGTGCTTTTTCCCATCCTTCTGACCATTATCCTTGGTTTGCTGGCCCTGGGAATTAATGTGGGTCTGACCTATATTATTGATGCGAAGCTTGCTACTGCGGTTGATGCGGCGGCTTTTGCCGGGGTTCAGGCCTTACCTGTTTCCCCTTCCGATGCGGAGGCTTACGCGTACGAATATGCCGCCAAAAACGGGATTCCGGCAGAAAATGTGGAAGTCGAGATCTCTGATGATAATTCCGAAATTAAAGTGATTGCAACGAAGGATGTGGACTATTTTCTAGCGGGACTCTTTGGGATATCCCCCGGCCTGGTTCGTAAGGAAGCCAGGGCCTCGGTAAAAATTACTACTACTAATGATGCAGCGCCCTGGGGTGTATTGCCGGAGGATTTTGACAAAGGAGAGGAATATGTATTAAAGGAGGGTGGGGAGCCGCTTTATGATGGTGATGGAGACCCCATAAAGGATTCGGATAATAATCCGGTACTCGACGAAACTCCGCTGGCAGAGGATTGGTTTGGCGCTTTATTATTTCCCGGCAACGAGGAAGATTGTATGTACCGGGGCGCGATTCGGTTTGGCTATCAAGGACAGCTTATAAAAGTAAGTAGATATAGCGAAAGTGGCCCCTATACGGGGATCCTTTCTGTGGGTGATGTGGTAAAAATCAGGCCCGGGCTGATGGCGAGAACGGAACAAGGTGTGAAAGACCCTTGGGACACGGATTGGTCCCATACAGGGGTTAACCTCGCGATAGGTGCATGTAATCACACTCCTCCATGTACTGCGGATAATTATGTGGAGGATTGTCTCCGCGTTATCATCGTGCCGATTGTGGAGATGATCAGTGATGATGAGGTGAGAATAGTAGGTTTTGGCCGCTTCTTCCTTGAGGAGTTCGATGAGTTGCATCACCGGGCGTGGGGGACATATCTTGGTGGGTATTAAAAATAAAGTATTTAGCTTTTAATCAGCGGCGGAACCGACCGGGAAGGGGGGAGAGTTTTGAAAAACAAGGGAATTTACATAATTGCTTTGCTGTTTGGTTTGTTAACCAGCTATTTTCTTTATGAATTTTTGGCTAAGGTGGAAAAAGACACGACAAAAATAGAAATGGAAACGGTAGTGGTAGCAGCTCAGGATGTACCGACCCATACCCTATTAACCAGGGAAATGGTCAAACTGCAAAAAGTACCGGTTGGGTCGGCGCACCCGCATGCTTTGCGCCAGCCGGAAGAAGCTGTCGGGAAAATAACCATAATCCCTTTAATTGCCGGAGAACAGCTATTACAAGAAAAAGTTGCGGGAAAAGACAATTTGGGAAGCGGACTTGCTTTTAAAATCCCGGAAGGGAAACGGGCGCTCAGTATACAAACGTCTGCAATCAGGGGAGTGGCTGGTTTCCTAAAGCCGGGAGACCGGGTGGACGTCTTATGTGTAATGGAGACCGGGGAGACGAGCGAGTCGATGGTTATTTTACAGGATATTGAAATTCTCGCGGCAGGGGCAAACCTTGATCCCCATAGAGAGAGTGAGGAGCAGGACACGAAATCAGAAAACAACCAGACATTGACGTTGGCGGTAACCGTGGAAGAAGCTCAGGCGCTTTTTTTAGCTGATGTACGAGGAGATATTCGTTTAATCTTGCGTGGTCCTGCCGAAGAGCAGACGGTAGAGGCTAAAGCGTTTCAGATGAAGGATTTATTTGATTAAGGCAATAAATCGGGACGAACATCCGGTTAACATGAAAACAAGAGGAGGGGGATTAATGGATGGATAAGGCAGAAAAAATTCGTATTTTAATCGCTGATGACAATGAGGAAGCCAGGTTGAATATTCGCCGGATGCTTTCCTTTGACGTCAAGCTGGCTGTGGTGGGAGAAGCCTGTGATGGCGTGGAAGCGGTGCAGAAGGCTAAAGAACTGCGCCCGCACTTTGTCCTGATGGATGTTAATATGCCAAGGATGGACGGGTTGAAGGCCACCGAAAGGATCACCCTTTACATTCCCGGGGTTTCGGTAATTATCATGAGCGTGCAGGGAGACCAGGAGTACTTGCGCAAAGCGATGATGGCAGGAGCCCGTTCCTTCCTAAACAAACCCTTTAGCAGTGACGAATTAATTCATACCATCAATAGTCTTTATCAAATCACCGGTCGGAAACAGTACTATCCGGAAGCCCAGGAAATAGCTCCCCCCAAATGTGAGATTGTCACTGTCTTTGGCACCAAAGGTGGTGTGGGGAAAACGACCCTTGCCGTCAATTTGGCGATGCATCTTGCTAAAAAGAAAAAGAAAGTGGTTTTGCTGGATTTGGATTTGCAATTTGGTGATGTGGCGATTTTCCTCAATCTGTATCCGAAGCATACGATCGCCGAATTAATTCAGGAGGGGGATTCCTTTGATCTGGATTTACTGGAAAATTACCTGACGCCGCACGACTCGGGCTTGAAGGTGCTGGCGGCCCCTGGGCGTCCGGAATATGCCGAGTTGATTACGGCGGCCCACGCGGAAGAGATTATTAATGTTTTGAAGGCAGAATATGATTACATCATTGTGGACACCCCACCGCTCTTTAATGACATTAACCTCGCTGTCCTGGATATGTGTACCCAGGTGCTTTTGGTGTTAGGAATGGACCTGGCTACGATTAAGAACACCAAACTAAGTTTGGAAGTATTGACCATCCTCAATCACCGGGACAAAATCAAACTAATTTTAAACAGAGCGTCCGATGATATGGGGATTACCATCGCTCAGGCAGAAGAGACCCTGGATTTTGATGTGATGGCCAAGGTTCCCAGTGAAGGGAGGGTGGTGGTTCCTGCCCTTAATGAAGGAATCCCCTTTGTGGTGTCCAATCCAACGAGCAAGGCCAGCATGGCGGTGCAAAAACTAGCGGATATAATCATGCAGGGAAAGAAAAACCAGAAGATACCCAGAAAAAGAAGCAAGAAAATGTTTGGCCGCTTGTTTAAACAGAGGTGAGCATAAATGTCCTTATTACAGCGTTTGGAGAAAAAAAAGGAAGTAAAGGAAGGACCGTCGGGGGTCGAAAAGCAAGCCCATTCGCCGGAGGATCCTTTTCAAGGCTTGAAGCAAAAGATCCACCAGAAAGTCATCGAAGCATTGGACGAGGAATCTTTCAGGCGACCGGTCCCTTCCGACCGGGAGGAAAAGGATTTTAGCGCACGGGTAGAAGAGTTGATTAACCGGATTATGGACCGGGAAGCCGAGTATTTGTCCCGCATGGAACGGCAGAAAATTGTGACGGAAATAATGGATGAAGTGGTGGGATACGGTCCGATTGAACCCTTGATCCGGGATCCGGAAATATCCGAAATCATGGTAAACGGACCGAAACAAGTTTTTATTGAGCGGGATGGCAAACTGGAAAAGACCGGGATTAGCTTCCGGGATAAAGAGCATGTGATGCACATTATTGATAAAATCGTCTCGCCCTTAGGCCGGAGGATTGACGAATCAATGCCGATGGTGGATGCCCGTCTTCCGGACGGCTCACGGGTCAATGCGGTTATTCCTCCTCTTTCCTTGATTGGCCCGGTCATCACCATCCGGAAGTTTTCCCGCGAGCCCCTGACCATTCAGGATTTAATCCGTTTTGGCACTTTGACTCCCCAAATGGCTACTTTTTTGGAGGCTTGTGTGAAAGCGCGGCTCAACATCATCATCTCCGGTGGGACCGGCAGCGGAAAAACCAGCACCCTTAATGTGCTCTCCTCGTTTATCCCGGCCAATGAGCGGATCGTGACCATTGAGGATGCGGCGGAATTGCAGTTGAACCAGGAACATGTGATTACCCTGGAAAGCCGGCCGCCCAATATTGAAGGTAAAGGGGAAATTACGATCCGGGATTTGGTTCGTAACGCTTTGCGGATGCGGCCGGAACGGATTGTGGTCGGAGAAGTGCGTTCCGGTGAAGCTTTGGACATGCTACAGGCTATGAATACCGGGCATGACGGTTCCCTGACTACCGTGCATGCCAACTCTCCGCGGGATCTGCTGGTCCGCTTGGAAACGATGGTCATGATGGCCGGGATGGAGTTACCGGCCAAAGCCATTCGTGAACAGATTGCTTCGGCTTTTGATTTGATTATCCATCAGGCCCGCTTGCGTGATGGCAGCCGGAAAATTACCCATGTGACCGAAGTAGTAGGGATGGAGGAAGACAAAATTACCCTGCAGGATATTTTTGTTTATAAAATCACCGGTACGGATGAACGGAACAGGGCCCTGGGGAAATTCCGTGCAACCGGGGTAGTGCCCAGAGCGCTGAACAAGCTGGAGACAGCCGGGATTCATCTCCCTCCTAATTTTTTCCTTGATAATTAATTTGGAGAATTTTCCCGAGCTCGCGGGGTCTGGGGAAGGAGGTCGGCGGGATGGGGACTAAGGCCATTGGCCTGCTAAGTTTTTTATTTGTTTTTCTCAGTGTAATCAGTGTGGGTAAACTCCTGACCAGGCGTAAAGAAGCGATCCAGGAACGGATGACGCGTTTACATGATATGAGCGCGCAGGACTCCTGGGAGGAGGACCACGAAGAAGGAGCCAGGGGCAGAAGACCCGCCGGTTTACGGATCATTCTTACTGCTGCCGGAAGAATTTTAGAAAAACGGGGGATTATCAAGCCCATTGAGGAAAAGCTGGTGCGGGCGGATATTCCCTTGCGTGGTGAAGAGTACCTGTTTCTGTGGTTATTGTCGGGTCTTTTGCCGGGTCTACTGGGAGTGCTTTTAAACGGCCGGCTGGCTTCAGGGGTCATTTTAAGCTTCATCGGCTTGATTTTACCTCCCTTGTTGGTAAAAAGAGCGGAGGAGAAGAAAATCATCAAATTCAATCTGCAACTGGTGGATGCCCTGGCTATCCTCTCCAACTCCTTACGGGCCAGCTATAGTTTTCACCAGTCCATTGAGTTGGTGAGCCGGGAAATGCCCGCTCCCCTGGGGAAGGAATTTGCCAGGACTTTTCGGGAAGTGAACCTGGGAACCCCCTTGGAAGAAGCCTTAAATAACATGGGGAAAAGGATTGCCAGTGAAGATTTGCAGCTCATCATTACGGCCGTGCTGATTCAACGGCAAGTCGGCGGTAATCTGGCAATCATTTTGGATAATATTTCCGAGACGATTCGGGATCGTATCCGGATTCAAGGGGAGATAAGAACCTTAACCGCGCAAGGAAGGATCTCAGGATTGGTGATTGGGTGCTTGCCATTTATCATCGTGGTCATCCTGATGCTAATGAATCCGAAGTTTTTAGAACCCTTGTTCCAGTCAAGCATGGGGATAATGCTGATCATCTGGGGACTTGTTTCGGAAGTGATTGGCATCATTTTCATTAGAAAAATAACGGCCATCGATTATTAGTTCGGACTTGGGAAAGCGGGGGAACAACCATGATGAAAGTAGTTCTTTGTTCTTTTCTCTTTTTTACCACCCTGGCCCTGGCGTTTTTCCAAAACAAACTGCGGGGGAAAAAGCTTTTTTTGTCCCGTTTGCAAAATATCGCCAGAAGCCGGAATATGCAGGATGAGTTGGTCGATGATGAGTTAAGCAAGCCCTTTTTCGAAAGAATTATCAGCCCGTTTTTGGAATGGGTTTCCCAAGCGATCGCCCGTCATTTACCAACCAAAAACAGGGACAAATTACAGCAAATGCTGCAGTTGGCCGGCTACCCCGGCAACCTGCATGTGCATGAATTTCAAGCCCTTCAACTGGGCGTGATTATCCTGTTTATGCTTGGTTTTTGGCTGCTCGCTTATCTGAGGCACCAGGGAGCGGTGGGGCAGCTTTTCCAACTGCTCATCGGCGCCATCATGGGGATCCTGTTCATGCGCTATTATCTAACCGTGCGGATCAGGAAAAGGCAGGAAACCATCGAAAAAGAACTACCGGCCATGTTGGATCTGTTGTCCGTAAGTGTGGAGGCCGGGCTGGGGTTCGATGCCGCGCTGGAGCGGGTGGTTAGTAAAGCGGAAGGAGAATTGAGCGATGAACTGCGGAGGACATTTAAAGATATTCAAAGAGGCAAGTCACGCCGGCAGGCTTTAAAGGATTTGGCGGAACGCACGGGGGTTGAAGATGTCCACTCCTTTGTGGGAGCGATTATCCAGGCCGAGCAGTTGGGGGTATCCATCGGCAAGGTCGTTCATACCCAGGCCGAACAAGCCCGGCAGAAAAGGCGCCAGCGGGTCGAGGAGAAAACTATGAAGGCACCGGTAAAAATGCTGATTCCCCTTGTCCTTTTTATCTTTCCCACTATTTTTATCGTGCTGTTAGGACCGGCGTTGATTAACCTGATGGAATTTTTATAGAAGCTTTTAAAAGAGGGAGGCCGAAGGACGGATGTTGGTGAAAATATACCGGGGGGAAGAACTCATCGGCGGGCAGATTAGGCTTGCCGCTAATTTTTTTAGCCGTTTAAGAGGCTTGTTATTCCGGCCGGAACTGAAGGAGGGGGAAGGGCTGTTACTTTTCCCCTGTCGTCAGGTCCATACTTTCCTGATGGCTTTTTCCATTGATGTGCTTTTTCTGGACAAAAAAGGAGTCATTGTGGAACTGCTGCCGGAAATGGGGCCGGGAAGGGTTTCGCCCCTGGTGCGGGAGGCTTATCAGGTTTTGGAGCTGCCGGCCGGGCTGGTGCAAAAGAAAAAACTGCGGAAAGGGGAACAATTATTCATTACAAAAATGGCAACAGAAAGTATAAAGTACTAAACGATGGAAATACTACTAACAACAACTACTAAAAAAATTGCCAATAGGGGGAATTTAGTGTGGAAATGCAGTTGTTGTTAGAGAAGACACGGGTGTTGCATCAGCTCTTACAGAAATCGGCCGGACAAACCCTGGATTACGACACGATTGCCCAAGAACTGTCCAGGATAACCGAGTCCAGCATCTACCTCACCAACAAAAACGGGAAACTGTTAGGAAAGGAGGAAATAGTCACCGTCCGGGGCGGCTTCTTTTCCGAAGCAGAGATTACGGAAGGACAGTTTGGGGAAAAAAGCCTGCAATGGCTCTCCGGTTTTACCCATACGGAAGTAAATTTGCTATTAAAAGACTCGGACTATTACTGTATTTTGGCCCCGGTTTTCGCCAGCGGCGAACGACTGGGAACGGTGGTGTACGCCCGGGAGAAAAAACCTTACACCCCGGCCGAAACCATTTTGGCCGAATATGGGGCCAGTGTGGCCGGAATGCAGATCCTGCGCAACGCCAACGAAAAAATGGAAAACGAAGTGCGGAAAAAAACCGTCGTCCAGTTGGCGCTGGAAGTGCTATCTTATTCGGAACTGGAAGCGGTCAAGTATATTTTCAATGAAATCGAAGGCAACGAAGGCTTTTTGGTAGCCAGTAAGCTGGCCGAGGAATACAAGTTGACCCGTTCCGTGATTGTCAACGCTTTGCGGAAACTGGAAAGCGCCGGGGTCATCGATGCCCGCTCCCTGGGGATGAAAGGGACCTACATCAAAGTGCTGAACGATTATTTGTATGAGCAATTGGCTCAGATCTAAACAGGAAAGGACGAATAACGATAGCCGTCCCATCGGCAGGCCCGGCGCAAAGCAGGCCCCAGCTGATGGGGCGGTTTTTTCATTTTTCAGCTAAATTGCGAAAAGGAGGGGAAAAGAAAACAAAGTCGAATATTATTCATAGAGAGCGAAATAAAGAGGGAGGTACGGGGGATGGGCTGGAAGGAATGGCAAAGTTCTTTAGTGGGGCTTCTGTTCCCGGGGAAAAAGGTCTGCCCGATTTGTGGGCAGAAAAAGACGGAAGTTTACCATAAGGGAATTTGTCAGAACTGTGCCTCTCGTATTTTAAGCATTTCCAAAATGGAAATAGTGTGTCCCCGGTGCGGGTTTTTTACGGCAGGGGAAACTTGCCCTAATTGTCGGTATTGGAGTAATGCCCTGTTCCAGGTGGGGAGTGTGGTGCCTTATGAAGGCGTATTCCGCGAAATGATTCACGATCTCAAATTTAACCGGAAAAAAGAGAATGCCTATCCTTTAGGCTATTTGATGGCTTGCCGGGTGAAGGATTTGGGGATTGCCGACATTATAGAAGCGGTTGTCCCGGTGCCCCTCTATTTAGGGAGAGAGATTGAACGGGGGTATAACCAAAGTCTCTTGCTGGCGCAAGTGATCAGCGAGGAGTTAAAGAAGCCCCTTTGGCCGAATGCCCTAACGCGCAAACATTTCTATCAAACCCAAACGGTTCTGGGGCGCAAAGACCGGTTAGAAAACTTAAAAGACGCCTTTGAGTTTGCCGGCAAGGAGAAAAAAGTGCGCTGCGTTTTATTGGTAGATGATATAATTACTACAGGAGCTACTTTGGTATCTTGCGCCAATGTTTTGGAAGAGCGGGGAATTAAACGGATTTACGGGATTACCTGGGCCGCAGGTTATAGTGTCAAAATGATGGAAAAACTGGAGAATATTATTTGAGATTTTCCCATAGGAAAGGAAGCGAAGACCGATGAAACTCAGAAATTGTCCGGAATGTGGCAAGGTGTTTACTTTTATTCGCACCAATCTATGCCCGGAATGTCAAAAAAAAGACGAGGAAAACTTTAGGATCGTGCGCAAATTTCTTTCGGAAAACCCGGGTGCTTTAATTACGGAAGTCAGTGAAAAAACCGGGATTGGCGAAGAGAAAATCCTGCGCTATTTGAAAGAAGGCCGTTTTTCCGTGGGGACGAAGATTCAGGTTAAACTGCAATGCGAGCTGTGCGGAGCGGCGATCAACGCGGGGAGGTATTGTCTTCCTTGTCAGGAAAAGCTTACTGCCGGGCTCAAAAAAGTGATTCGCGAGCAAAATGAGAAGGTTGCTGCGGAGGCGAAGAAAAAACAGGAGCCCGTGCCCCAAAAGGGACGGCCCCGGATGCATAGCGCGGAATCCTGGCTGGAGCATAAGAAGAGATAGTCTGAGCGCGGGAGAAGAAGGCAGATAGGGGCAAAAAGCGGCAGTAAAACGTCCAAAACAGAGCAAAACGGAAAAAACGGGCTAATTTGGCCGTCAACAAATCGGTATACCTATCCGATATAAAGGGTAGGTATACTTTTAGTATTTTTGAAGTAGAAAAAGGGAAAGGTGAGCATGATGCGGATAAGCAATCAGCCGATTCCGGAAATCAAAAAGATTTACAATCAACAGAATAAGGAGAACGTCGTTGACAAAAGCCCGGCCGCAGCCAAGTCCGACAAGGTGCAGCTTTCTGAGGAAGCTTGCTTTTTCGGGATTGCGATGAAAGCGCTGCAACAATTACCGGAAAGTTCCGCGACGGACCTCCAAAAGCTGGAGTCGTTGAAAACAGCCATCAAAACCGGAACTTATGCCGTAAAAAACGAGGAAGTAGTCGAGAAGATTTGGCAGGAGAGCATGGACAAACGAGTGTAAAGCTGATCAGGAAAAATGCTTAAAGGGGTGGAAGAAATGAATCCGGCTAACGAACCGCTGCGTGGACAAACGATTAACCGCTTAACGGAGATCCTATCGGAACAAAAAAAGCTTTATGAACGGTTGTTGGAACTGTCCCGGCAAAAACAGAAACACCTTATCAAGAACAACCTTGGCGCTTTGGAAGAGATCGTCGCTCAGGAAGAAGGCCTGGTGCTGCAAGTTAGCAAACTGGAGGAAGGGCGTGTCGCCTGTTTTTCTTGTTTAGCCGGGGAGTACGGTTTAAATGCGGAAAGTACGCTGCTGGAGTTTTTGCAGCACGTGGCCGAACACCATCGCGCTCAACTCAAGAAGCTCCATGAGGATTTATCCGGTGTGCTGCTTGATTTACGCCAGCTCAATCAGGAAAACACGGCCTTATTGGAGCAGTCTTTACAATTTGTGAATTTTACGATGGATGTGTTAAGTCAGCAATCCAAACCCTTGTATAATGCTGATCATGAGATTAAGGTGGAGCGGCTGACTAATTTTTTAGATAAGAAAGCCTAATCGTCTTTTCGGAAAGAACTTCACGATGGAGCACAATCTGGGTTTGAGACGGAGAGTGATAAGATGCGGTCAACTTTTTTTGGGCTTAATATCGGTTACAAAGGGCTCGCTGCCCAGCAAAGAGCTTTGGACGTAACCAGCCATAACATCGCTAATGCCAACACGCCGGGTTATACCCGTCAGGATGTTATTATGGAGCCTACTCCTGCCCAGAAGGTTTTGGAAGGTTATGTGGGCACCGGGGTGACCATTACCGATTTCCGGCGGATCCGGGACTCCTTTATTGATATCCAGATGCGGACGGAAAACCGGGCGTTAGGGGAATGGGAAACCAAGGACAACATTATTAAAAAACTGGAGGTTATTTTTAACGAGCCTTCCGATACCAGTATCCGCTCGGTTCTGGACCAATTCTGGGAGGCGTGGCAGACCTTATCCAAGAATCCCGAAAGTGTTTCGGTGCGCACCGATGTAATGCAAAGAGGGGTGACCTTAGCCAACACCTTTAATCATCTGGATGCGCAATTTTTGGATCTGCAGATGGATATTAACAAAGAGATTGGTTTGAAGGTCAATGAAATCAACACCCAGGCCCGGCAAATCCGCGACCTTAATATCAAGATTATGGAAGCGGAAAGCGGCGGGCATACGGCTAATGATTTGCGGGACAAGCGGGATATGCTGGTGGAGCAGTTGGCCAAAAACATCGGGATTGATGTGGTTGAGGATGAATTAGGAGCGGTGAACATCCTAGTGGGCGGACAGACGCTGGTTTCCCGCGCTGTTTTGGCGGAAATCCAGTTTAATAACAATTCTCCCCTTAATCCGACGGCGGCCACTCTGGAGTGGTATGTGCCGGCCGATGGTACTTATCTGGGCCAGGTCAAGCTTACCGGCGGGATATTGAAAGGATATGTGGACATGCGGGATAGTGTCATCCCTGCTTATCAGGCTGAGGTGTCCGAGTTAGTGAAAGCGGTTGCGGAAGAAGTAAACGCTTTGCACCGGATCGGTTTTGGTCTGGACGGGACCACGGAGGTGGATTTCTTTACCACTACCGACGGAAGCCTTGAGTTTAACACTAAAAATATTCAGGTTAACTCGCTCATTCAGGAGGATATCAATTTAATTGCCGCGGCCGCTACGGATGACCCGGAAGTATACGCGGGGGATAATTCCAACGCGCTGGCCATTGCGGCGTTAAAGAATAAGCTGGCCATGAATAACGGAGTAGCCTCTTTTAACGATTTTTACATGGCGATCATCGGCAAGCTGGGGGTGCAGGGACAGGAAAGCGGGCAAATGGTGGCCAACCGGAGTTATATCATCGAACAGTTAATGAACCAGAGGGAGTCCGTCTCCGGGGTTTCTCTGGATGAAGAAATGACCAATATGATTAAATACCAGCACGCCTATTCGGCGGCGGCCCGCATTATTACCGCCATGGATCAGTGTCTGGAAACCCTTATTTTTAGATTAGGCGTCGTGGGACGTTAATTAAGGGAGGGAGCCTTATGCGGATAACCAATAACGTATTGGTAAATAATCTGAAAAACAATCTTTCCAGGACCATTGCCAATATGGAAAGACAGCAGCGGCAATTAGCCACGGGAAGGCGCATCGGCAAGCCATCGGAGGATCCCACCGGAATAGTGGAAAGCATGCGGCTCGTTTCCCGGCTCAGAGAGAACAAGGTGTATCAGGATAACGCCAAGGATGCCATCAGTTGGCTGGAAACGGCCGATGATGCTTTGAACAGTTTGACCACGGCCGTGCGGAGAGGATATGAATTGACGGTACAAGCGGCTAACGGGATCCTTAGTCCGGAAGACCGGGAGGCAGTCAATGCCGAAATCAGGCAGCTTATGGATGAGATCGGCGTGATTGCCAATACGATGCATAACGACCGGTATATTTTCGCGGGTACCAACACAATGAACAAACCATATGAGGATGGCGTTTGGCAGCATAACCAGGAAAATGTTCTTTACGAGGTAGGGATTGGCGTAAAAATCCCGATTAATTTGACGGCCGAAGAGGTCTTTCTGGAAGAGGATATCATGGGTTCCCTTCAGAAGGTAGTGGAGCATTTGGAATATAACCAGACCCAGGAATTGGGGGCGGATATCGAGGCGCTCCAGAAGTGCATTGACCAGGTTTTAGCTTGCCGTGCCAAGGTGGGGGCAAGTATCAACCGGCTGGAAATGACCGTGGCCCGTCTTGAAGAGCAGGAGGTGCACTACAAGGAACTGCAGGCGGAAGTGGACGGGGTAGATGCGGCCCAGTTGATTATGGAAATGAAAAATGATGAGAATGTGTACCGGGCGGCGCTGGCGGTGGGGGCCCGGGTGATTATGCCGACTTTGGTTGATTTTCTCCGGTAGCCTCAAAACATTTAGCTTAAACATTAGCAGCTAACCACACGGAGGTGGTGGCCATGGCTCTGGAAATCAGGACGACCTGGAGCAAAATCGGGATCCAAACTTACCGCCCTTTTCTTGAAATACAGCAACCCAGCGGTAAATTAAAGATTAAATCGCAAAAAACGCAACTGGTCATTGACCGCGAGTTGCCGCGGGTTCTCATTGACCAGTCTGCTTGTTTTAAGGAGTTGGGCTTTAAAACCCCGATGGAGTTTACGGCCGAAATAGCGCAGAAAGCCCGGCAAAGAGCCTTGGAGTACGTGGGAGAAATTGCGGAAGAGGGGGATTTTTTAGCGCGGCTTGAATACAAAGGACCGCACCCGCTTGCCGAACTGGCCTTAAGGCGCATGGAACGGGACGATTATTTGGAATGGAATTTTGACCTGCTTCCTAAAAGCAGGCCGAAATTTGACGTCCGCGGCCACCTGAAAATTGACTGGCAGGTGCTGGAGGGGAAGATCGAATTTGAACCACGCCCTCCACAGCTTCATTATCGTCCCTGGGTGACGAAAATCTACCTAAGGCAGCAGGGAGAGGTCCAAATCCGTTATATTGATGAAAAAGTATGAAAGAAAAAACCCTGCTAAGAAGGAAGCAGGGGACAATAGCGAGAAAACAGGAAGAAGATGCCGGAGAGGATTATGAAAAGAAAGAGGGTTTGTGGAGATGATCTTAGAAAGTAGTATTTTAGGGCAGTTGGAGTATGACGAGGAAAAAATCATTACTTTTCCCCAGGGGATTATCGCTTTTGAGCAGTATAAACGTTATCTTCTGGTGGAAAACCAGGATCAGCATAATCCCCTTTGGTGGTTACAGTCGGTTGATGAGCCGGATTTGCTTTTTACGGTGATCAACCCCTTCGTGATTAAGCCTGATTATAATTTTGAGCTGGCGCCGGGTGATGTGGAGGATCTGGGCATTGAAAAACGGGAAGACCTGGTGGTTTTGTCCATCGTCGTTGTGCCGGAAGATTTTAAAAAGATGACGGCGAACCTCTTGGCGCCGGTAGTGATTAACGCCCGGCTGAAAAAAGGAAAGCAAATCATCCTGCAGGACAAAAACTATTCCCCTAAACACCTAATTATCGAAGAACTGCAGCAAAGAAGCAGCGGTCAGCAGGCGCGTCCTTCCAAGACGCCCTCTTCCCGCCAGGGGACCCAGACCGGACCTAGTAAGGAGGAATGCTGCCATGTTGGTGCTGACCCGAAAAAAAGATGAAAGCATTATGCTCGGTGAGGAAATCGAAATTGTGGTCTTGGAGATAAGCGCAAACCAGGTTCGGCTGGGGGTAAAAGCGCCCCGGGACTGTGCTGTTTACCGCAAGGAAATTTTTACGCTGATCCGGGAGGAAAATATAAAAGCGGCCCGCCAGCATGGGCAGGTAGATGCGCTGCAAGCGGAAATCAAGCAGCTTTTTACGCCGGAAGGTCCCAGTAAGTAAAAAATTTTATATAAATTGTGCAAAAAAGGCTAAACTTTTTAAGGCAACGATTCGATATAGATTATAAGGAAGAGATCGGTTGAGGGCCCCAACTGATTTTCCTTTTCTTCAAGGATGAAGAAAAAATAAACAATTCAAGGAGGAAGGAACCATGAGAATTAACCACAATATTGCGGCGTTAAACACCTACAGACAGTTATCTGTCAACAACAACAGCAGCCAGAAGGCCATTGAGAAACTATCCTCAGGGCTAAGGATCAACAGAGCTGGTGACGACGCGGCAGGCTTGGCCATCAGTGAAAAGATGCGCAGCCAGATCAGAGGTTTGGAAATGGCCTCCCGGAATGCCCAGGACGGTATCTCCCTGATCCAGACGGCTGAAGGTGCCCTGAACGAGACCCAGGCGATTCTCCAGAGAATGAGAGAGCTGGCCGTCCAGGCGAAGAACGGCACCAACACCGAGAAAGACAGAGAGGCTTTGAACGAGGAATACCAAGAATTAATTGAAGAAATTACCCGGATTGGTAGAGAAACCGAATTCAACTCTCTCAAGGTTTTGAACGGTAGTCTCAGCGGTGCCGGCGGAACCGGCGGTACCGGCGGTACCGGTTCTGATACTACCGCCCAAGTACAATTTGACGATTTAGGAATTACGGTTACGGTGAATGCGGAGTTAAC
>Ga0116181_1000249_pt1 | contig 48199 bp, 41 predicted proteins | sample AD_UKC075_MetaG_FD_89752 | JGI IMG/M metagenome (GOLD analysis project Ga0116181, IMG submission 89752) | Active sludge microbial communities of municipal wastewater-treating anaerobic digesters from USA - AD_UKC075_MetaG | ecosystem: Engineered > Bioreactor > Anaerobic > Digestate | place: USA... | reverse complement strand
CGGCCGCGCCCTGCGCGCCTGAACCGATTGCCGTGCCGGCCTGGGTGTGACCGCCGCCCGCGCCCGTCGCCATGGTCATCGCACCAGCCATCGATCCTGACACAGCCGCAGCTGGCAGCGCAGTTTCCGCTTCATGTCCGCGTACAGTCGGCGCGCTGGATACAACCGGTTTAGGTGACGACTTCTTGAGCGCCAACGCAGGCTTCGGTTTCGGCGTGGGCTGGGATTTCACCTTGGGCGCGGGCTTCGGCTCCGGCGCGGGCGGGGATTCCACCTTAGGCTTGGGCTTCGGTTTCGACGCGGGCTTCAGTCTCGGTTCCGGTTTGGCAGGCGGAGGAACCTGGGCAACTGGAAGCACAGCAAGCGGGGGCGCTGGCGCAAACTCAGCCACCGCTGGGGTAGCAGGTGACGAAACGGTTGCCGAGGCCATCTCCGGCACTTCTGATGTAGCTGCCACCGACCCAGTCGCGCCCCCCGACTGGATCGCGCGCGCCGGTAACAGCATCACGGTCACCGGCAATGGCTTGGGCGGCGTGGAAGGCAGCGCCATGATCAAAGTCAACCCCAACCCGGCCACCCCGAGATGCGCCAGCGCGGATAACCCCGCCATCGCCAGTCGTTGTCCAAGGCCAGGTTGCATGATCGCTAGCGCTCTTTGGGAATCCCAGGTTCGGTGACGAACCCGATCCGGGTCAGGCCATGACGTTGCGCGGCAGCCATCACCTCGGCCAAGCGCTGGTAGGGTGTATTCCGGTCGGCGTACAGATGCAGCTCCGGCCTGGGCTCCTGCTGCGCGGCGGTCTGCAAGCGCGACTCGAAATCGGCCGTGCTCACGGCGACGCCATCCCAGGACAGTTGCCCGGCCGCATCGATGCCTAATTCCACCGGCGGCGGACCTTCCGTCGCCGCTGAGCCCGCGACATCCGCCCTGGGCAAATCGACGGTCAGGCGCTGGGTGATGAGCGGCAGGGTGATCATAAAAATCACCAGCAACACCAACATCACATCGACCAGCGGGGTGGTGTTGATCTCGGCCACGGGTTGGCTGTGGCGACCATGCTGAAAACTGCCGAACGCCATCAGCCGCGCTCCGCATGGGCAGGCTGGATCACGCCCACAGCTTGATCCGCTGGCGTGGGGTCGGTGCGGTGCGGCGGCGGCATTCCGGCCAGCAGGAAAGCGTGTAGATCGTAGGCGAAACCATCCAGCGCCACGAGCCGCAAGCGGTTGGCGCGGGCGAACAGGTTATAGGCGACCACTGCCGGAATCGCGACCGCCAACCCCGCGCCGGTCATGACCAGCGCCTCCCCCACCGGTCCCGCCACCTGATCGAGCGTCGCCTGACCGCTGTTGCCGAGCGCCAGTAGCGCATGGTGCACGCTCCAGACCGTGCCGAACAAACCGACGAACGGTGCGGTGCTGCCCACCGTCGCCAACACGGTCATCCCAAACTCCAGCGCGGCGCTTTCCGCATCGAGCGCCTGTCGCAAGGCACGCGTCACCCAGGCATCCAGCTCGTCAGCACGGGACGATCGGGCACAGCGGCGGGCGATATCCAACCCGGTCTGCGCCAGCCGAATCAGAGCATGGTTGGGCTGGGCGGCAAGCACCTGGTTCTGGGCGGGTTGCGGCCAGAACCAATCCAGAAAGCGCCGCTCAGCCAGTCGCTGCCGACGGTAATCGCCGTATTTCAGCAGAATCACCGACCAGGTCATGATCGACATGATCAGAAGAATCGCAGCTGTTGTCAGACTGATCGCGTCCATCTGACGGAAATAGATGCTCACAGTTTCCATCCCAATCTCTCTCAAATTCCACGCTCAAAAATTGAAGCTGACAGCTGCATAGAATGAACGCCCCAAACCGGGGACCGCGATACCCCATGGAATACCATTAATCGACATGGTTTTCCCTTGACCGGTATAAGCACCACCGTTCGGCACGTAGTACAATTTGTCAAATACATTCTCGACACCGAAATCCAAGCGCGTTTTCTGCCATGAATAGCTACCATTCAGATTCAACAAGCCATACCCTGGGGTGTTGATCTCATTGCGAACTTCGGAAACATCGTCTTTTTCCTGTGCCATCACCAGTTGCATATTGCCATTCCAGCGCCCCAACTGATGGGTCAAAGTCAAAGCCGCACTCAGCGGCATGATATTGTAAAGGCCGTCATCAGTATCAAGGTTCGTACCATTCACATAACTCAACACTCCCGTCAAACCAAAGTCGCCCCACTCGTTCTTGCCCAGAGGCATGCGTCCCGATACATCGATACCATAAATTCGCGCTGGCTGATTGACGTATTGCAACACGACAAACTGATCGGTCGTGGTGGCATTTATAGCCGTACAGGATGCGCCGGAGGCGCAACGCATCGCATCGATATAATCGGTGACATGGCTATAGTATGGAGTCGCTTTCAACTGCCAAGCACGATCCGGAGTATGCCAATCGAACGTGGCGCTCAGGATATGGGCAACCTCTGACTCTAGATCGAGATTACCGATATAGCCATTACCATCGCCTACCGTGTTGTTCATGACCGCCGCCATACTCCAAGTCGACCAAGTGTAAAGCTCGTACAGATTAGGAGCGCGTGATTTCTGTGCTAGTCCGATCTCATAGGTTTGCGTTGCATCAGGGGTAAAACGCAACAAGGCTGCTAGATCCCAATTCTGGAAGGTCTTGCGATGATTCTGACTGTTGAATGTGGTGCTATCGATGAGTTGGTTATTGACCATCGTACCCATGCCATTGGTTTCGGCATAGCCATGAACATTACCCGTATCAGTCAGCACAGTTTCGTGGCGCACCCCTAATAAACTCATCCACTGTGGATTCATGTTCGTCTGCCATTCCCCAAAAATCGCATAACGATCACGACTGCCATCGTTGATGTTTTCAAAGGTATTGGGACTCATATTGCCACCGGATGGTGGCCACCAATCATCCAAGCGATAGCCCTGATATTCACCGCCAATCTTGAGAATATCGCGTTCTGATAGATCGATGGCGGCATTGAGCAAAGCCCCGATGGTATCGGCTTTGGTATTCATTGGCATGCCAGGAATAGTCGCTGGAGTACCATAATAGTATTGCTTATCATCGCCAAACTGCATCTCATGATCGACCGTCTGATAGTAAGTACGCGCCTCCAATAGACCCCACTGATATTGCCCGGTATAACCAAGATTGACGATGGTATTGTCATTTTCGGTCATATCCATCCGCTGATTCGGAAATCCTTCATAAGGGATATTCTGCACATCCACCTTGGCAGTAAAAAGGTGATTAGCCTCACGATAGGCAATACCGAGTGATTGGTTAGTCGCCTGGTAGGCAGAAGAACCCACCACATCACCATCCAGCCAACCTCTTCCCAAGGCCGCTGGACCCGACTGTTTGAAATTGCCACCAGCGCTGTAATTACTGGCATCGACGGTATATCCGCTATAAGTCAAATTCAGCTTTTCACTGGCCAGCGTTACTATGGCATTAGCACCCAAGATCTCACCATTGCTGCGGTAAAAAGCGCCCAGTTGGCCACTGACGATATTGTCTTGGCCAGAACTGGCAAATACCGGTGCCATGGATTCGATTTGAATCGTCCCGCCAAGACTATCGCCCCCGACACTAACCGGGGTGATACCAGCATACACCGTGATTTTTCCCACTTGAGTCGGTGAAATATAGGAAAGAGCCGGATTCATGTGATTCGGGCAAGCTGTCATCAGATCCATACCGTCTACCTGGGTGCGAACTCGATCATCCGCCAAACCGTGAATCACCGGCAAACTGGAAATACCGCCAGCGCCTTGGAGTGATACACCGGGCACATCGCGCAGCAAGCTTGCCGTATCGCTGGTGACATACCGCTTCGAAGCAAGATCGTTAGTATCGAGCGTTGTCATGTTCAATGTTCGATCTGTCAGGCGTGGCGCGGTGACGACCACCTCATCCAGTAATGGGCTGTCATCCCACCCCCAAGCTATTTTGGTCAAAATCGTCATCACACCCATGACGAACAGATGTATTACAAATTTCTTGCTCACTTGACATATCCCCTTCGCTAAAATCACTCTTACAGATCGAATCTGTACTGTTCTCGAGTTATTACCGCATGAAAAGCGGCTGATATTAGCGAGGGGTATGCATATTTGGAATGCGACAATATGTCGCATCTCCGACTTCCATGACGTGAAAGATACGAGAGCCATCAAAATATCGTCTCAATACTCGCAGCAAGCGAATAGCTGCGAGTATTGAAATCTACAGTTTCCATTCCAATCCCACCAGAGCATAAATGCCTGGCTGCTCGTAGCCAATTTCTTCGACGATATCTTCATTGAAGAGATTGTCGATTCGGCCATAAACCGTGAACGCTTGATTGATTTTGGCTCGGCCAAATACCGAGACTGTAGTATAGGCATCGGTTTCCTTATCGCCATTCCAACGTAAACGGGGACCGTTGTAATAGACATTGGCACCGAGCGAATAACGATCCTGCTGATAATTCACACCCAGATTGGCGGTATTGTAAGCGACTTGCACCGTTCGGTAGCGCACACCGTCTTCTTCACTCCAGGAATCGGTATAGGTATAGTTGCCGTTCAAGCTCCAATTCTGGTCGATCCAATAATTGCCGACTAATTCCACCCCCTGGCTTTGGCCATTATCCCGGTTGACATAGGTACCACCATAAGTGCCATCGGGATTGACTTGACCAATGAAGGTAATGATGTCGTCCAGCTGAGTATGCCAATAGGTCAGCTCGAAATTCAGCCGTTTGGCCAGGAAGGCCTGGCGCAGGCCGGCTTCGATGGTACGACCTTCCTCAGGCTGCACATTGGGATTGCCGTAAGTTGGATCGAACAGCTGGGAAAAACTGGGTGCTTTGAAGCTCGTGCCATAATTGGCGAATACCGTGCTACCGGCGTCCTTGAAGGTATAGGATGCGCCAACCTTGCCGGTGGTATGACTGCCATATTGCGCATCCTGGTTATTGCGCAAGCCAACGCGCAAGACCATGGCATCGTTGAGCAATGCCAGGACATCGTTTATATAAAAGGCGCTGCTGTGATTATCGGCATCGAGATCGCCGTATTTCCCCCACGTCTTACCAGACTGGTCATAATACTCATAGCCGAACAATACGGTATTCTTGCCTGTCGCCAGTTTTGAATCCCATAGCAAGTTGTAATCGAATTGGAAATTCTCGTTTTCATAGAAATAAGGCTTGCCATCGCCAGTATCGTAAACTGGCACTGATTCACCCTTGCTATAGTAATGGGTATAGTCCAAGGTAAAATCGTCTGTTGGCGCCGATACATAACCTAACAGACCGTCGTCGGCATCCTTGTTGGAATTCTTTTTTCGACTCCAGCCGATGAGCGCCTTTTGGCGCAGATTATCGCTCAATTGATTCTTGATATTGATTGAACCAATCGTTTGCTGGTTTTGGTTATACTGATTGGGATCTGGCAATTGAAAGGCCCACCATGGCGTTTCAGGCGAATCCTGTGCATAAGATTCTCGCAGTTCCGCATAATTGAAGTTGGTATCCATATAGAGCAAACTGCCTTCTACGGACAACCAGTTTCCTTGCTTGTAATCGACTTTGAGCTGCGGAGAGAAATTCCGATAAAACTCGTCATCGTGAACGCCATCGCTATCGATATAGGCCAGATTGAGCGAATAGCCGAAATCACCCTGGGTGCCCCGCAACGAACCATAGCCCTGTTTCCAGTTCAACGAGCCGTACTCGGCACCCAATTCTGGATGAGTACCCGGCAACGCACCCTTGGTGGTGATCGAGATGACCCCAGCGACGCTATCGGCGCCATACAAGTCCGCCTCCGGACCCCGCAGAATCTCGATTCGTTCGATCAGCTTTGGATTGATTTGGCCGATGAAATTGCCGACGCCGGACGACATGCCTTCGTTGATCTTGACCCCATCCACCACGACCAGAAAGTAGGCACTGGGCAGTCCCCTGGCTTTTGGATAGTTGAATTGCCCCGGACCGCCTGCCTGCTTGAATTGGACATTGCCGAGTTCGCGCAATATCGCAGTGGTATCGGAGAAATTTCTTTCCTTGATCTGCTCTTCGGTAATGACCGTGACCGACTGGGTCGAATATTGCGCCGGAATATCGATCTTGGTCGAAGTGACGACGACATCGGTCAGGGTATCGGTCGCAGCATCGCTATCGAATGCGATGGCCTGCGGCGTTGCCAGAGACAGGCCCGTTAAACAAAAACCGATGCCACCAGACAACGACAGGCGAGAGCGTAATGTTCCTGAACAGAGAAGGATAAAGCCGAAAGGCATGGACAGACTCCGTCAACATTTGTCGGAAACAAATGGAAACAGCGTCTGCTAAGCGCAAGGACAACGATGGCAGCGCCAAAAGGCGGCAAATGCCGATCGGTCTGGTATGGCGGCCGAGACCGAACATCTGCAGGCATGAGCATGTCACCCGATCAGCGGACCTAACGCATAGCAACGCACGAGGCGTCACCAAAACGGTAGACCGCACCCCTGACACACCCCGTCCAAAGGTAGGTGACGCAATTGACGGCAGGTCTCCTGGCTTGCGAGTCAGGGCTTTCCGCTCGGCCTTCCCGGTCGTTCCATCCGACCAGTGGCATAGGGTGAGCGTCGGCTCGTCGCTTACAGTTGCGGGGGCAGCCACGGTTTTGCGCTGGTCAAGCGCACCGTGTTCCCTTTTCATCCCACTTGGGGGAACCGTCTGAGCGAAATGCTACAGTGCAGCAAACTCGATTGCAACCACGCTGTCAGAACTCCGGGTGTCAGCCACTGCAGCACCGGGGCGCAAAGCGTAGGCGCAGATCCGTTGGGGGACTGCGATCGACCCGCCAAGCCCTTGCCACCCCGACCGCTTATCCGCACCCCGTCAGCTTGCGTAAGAGGAATAAAACGAATGAAAGCAAAGCTTGTCATCAGGAACGAGATCGACGCCGATATCGAGGCCATCAGCGCAGTCACGGTCGCCGCCTTCAAAACGCTGAAGATCAGCAATCACACCGAGCAATTCATCATCGCAGCGCTGCGCGCCGCCAAGGCCCTTTCGGTATCGATGGTTGCGGAAATCGATGGGCGGGTGGTGGGACATATCGCCTTCTCCCCAGTCACTCTTTCGGACGGCACGCCGAACTGGTATGGCCTCGGGCCCATCTCGGTATTACCGGAATACCAGCGGCAAGGCATCGGCAAAGCCCTGATACAGACAGGCTTGTCACAGCTGAAAGATATGAAGGCGCAAGGATGCTGTCTGGTCGGGCATCCGGATTACTATAAGAAATTCGGATTCGCCAACACCTCGAAGCTGGTGCTGGAAGGCGTGCCGCCGCAGGTCTTCTTCGTGCGGTCCTTCGACGGACGCGTTCCGCAAGGCAAGGTCGTTTTCCACGACGGCTTCAGCGCGGAAAGCTGAATCGACATCATCGACACAGAGGCGTCAGTCAGGCGACAGGACGCGCCAGACCTGACCGACGGCTCGTTCACCAGGATGCCGGATACTCGTCGTGAGTGGGCAACCACCGTGAATGCTGGACTCGCTCATTCGCTTTCTCCCAGTGCCCAACCCTGCCGTGAAGTTACCCAGCTCTCCCCTAATGCCATGTGTTGGACCATGCAGCGCCGTGATTCGTCATCCTGCTCGGGCGCAAAGCTGGAAAAATATCACGCCAGGCTACCCGATCATGGAATTATTCTGAAATTCCCTTAATCTTTTTGGTGAAGATCATTCAGCCACGTAGACACCCGATCTCAAGGAGAAATTTATCCGATGAAGAAGAGTGACCAGTGGGACCCTCATTACGTGCATCCTGGCAAAACCACGGTCAGGCTCACGCTGTTCTGGGTCTCGAACTACTATCAGGACACTTCGCAAAAAGTGCTCAAGACTGCCGAACAACTCTTTGCCGAACACGGACTGGGCCTGGATATCTATCCCAAAACGCGCCAAGCCAGTCACACCATTCAAATTCCTGGCGACCCGACCCAGTTGCTGGTCAACGATCCCCAAAACACCCCGTATGACTACAACTGGCTGCGAAACCAAGGGGCCGCAATCTTCAACGACCAGGCCACGGCCGACAAACGCCAGCGCTTGCCGGTGTTTTTCTGTCAGTTCAAGGATGCTGGTTACGGCATCACCGTATTGAATTCAAACTGGCTGCCCTACTGCATGATTGGCGTCAATGCCGATCCCGGCGGCTATTGCCTGGCCCATGAAATCATCCATGCCGCCACCAACTCGGGCGTGCATTGCAACACGCCGAAAGGCAATGTCTTTGGCGATATCCCCGGCAATATTCTGGTTCGGGCTCATGTAGAAGCCATCGCCCGCTCTTACTTCGCCCGTTGAGGTCACAGGCGATACCAGAGCGGAGCGGCTGTTACAGGCTACAGGCAATACGTCTTCAGTGGCGGGAAACCGTTGAATTCGACAGCGCTGTAGGAAGCGGTATAAGCGCCGGTCGATAGCCAATACAGCCGATCACCGCTTTCCAGCGACAGCGGCAACTGGTATTTGAAATGTTCGTACATGATGTCCATGCTGTCGCAGGTCGGCCCGGCGATGATGACATCGCCGGTATCGCCACTCTTCTCGGCGTAGATCGGATACTTGATGGATTCCCCCACCGTTTCCATCAGACCGTTGAAGATACCGACATCGGTATAGATCCAGCGCCGTAGATCGGTCTTCGTTTTCTTGGCGATTGTTACCACCTCACTGACCAAAACGCCGGCTTCGCCGACCAGGCCACGCCCCGGCTCTAGATAGATCTCGGGAATTGATTGGCCGAAATACTGGCTCAGATAGCGGCTGATCTCTTCCGCATACACCGACAGCGGATTGGCCTTGACCAGATAGTCGGCGGGAAAGCCACCGCCCATATTGATCGCTTGCAGAGGGATGTTCTTTTTCGCCATGCTGTCGAACAACAGCTGGACCTGGGCAATCGCCGCCTCCCAGGCTGGGATTTCCCGCTGTTGCGAACCGACGTGAAACGATACCCCATAGGGCTCCAGGCCCAAATCGGCCGCCAATATCATCAGGTCCGCAGACATGCGCGGCTGACAACCGAATTTCCGCGACAGCGGCCAATCGGAATCGGAACTCACCGCATCCATCAGCAGGCGAATGAAAACCCGCGAACCCGGTGCTTCTCTGGCGATATTGCGGATATCCGCCTCGCAATCGCTGGCGAACAGCCGAACGCCCTTTTCATAGGATTCGCGAATGTGTCGGGCCTTCTTGATGGTATTGCCGAAGCTCATCCGATCGGCTGATACCCCTAATTCGAGCATGCGATCCAACTCGAAAATCGACGCGATATCGAAACAGGAACCCTGGTCGCGCAATACGCTCAGCACTTCGATCTCAGGATTGGCCTTGACGGCGTAATAGATCTTTGCCGCTGGAAAATACCGGCGAAATTCCTGATATTTCTGCTGAACCTTATCCAGCAGCACGACCAGGAACGGCGTTTCCCTGTTGGCGGAAAACGCCATGATCTTTTCCCAATCGGCGGAAGAATAATAGTGGTAGTACACAGTGATTCCTGTTCAGTTCGGTCTGACGAAAACGTTCAGAGGGAATCGGGCTTGGCGATGGCGACAGCGTAGGCCGGAATGCGCTGCTCCGACGACGACAGTCGAGCCAAGCAATCGCGAAAGAATTGCCCCAGATCGAACGGCTGGTTCAACAAGGAGCGCCGCTCCTGCCACCGGCCATTGGATTCGATCAGCGTATCGACCTCGTCCAGCACCCGTTCGACCCAATGCGGATCGTTCGGGTCGATGATCAATACGGGGAATTGATGGCTTTTGCCTTCCATCGCCACACCCTTCGAGTCGTCGATATGTAAATCGATGCCGAAGGCCGGCGGAAATTTCGATGGCCCGCGCAGACCGACGATCTGTTCGTGCCGGTCCAGATTGACGATCCCCTCGATTGAAATCCCGCAGCTGGAAAACCAGGATTTCAAATAGCGTGGGGAGCGTCCCGACGAAGTATAGATCCAAATCTCGCACCCCCGCCGCATCAGCGCAGCCATCAGCGACCGCGTGCCACTGCGGAGCCGTTCGGGATAGCGCCAGCGACGCCACCACGAGACGTGCTGCTCAGCAGGCACGGAAGGATCGCAAATCAGAGTGTCGTCGAGATCAAAAGAAATTCGCACACATTCACCATCTTGTTCGTTATCAGATCGAGCGACGGCCGGAGAGGATCACCGCCGCTCCATTGGCATCGCTCAGCTGGTCGGCGCGCGCCGCCGAGTCAGATCCATCAGCCAGGCATGGATGCCGACCGCCGCCGGCCCGGTGGCGTCGGCCGCCGGCTGGCACTGGACATAACTGCCATCGGCTTGCATCAGCCACGCTTGCCGCTGGTCTTGCAGACAGATGTCCAAAATCTCCCACAACCGTTCCCGCGCCGCCCGGTCTTCCACCGGCGTCGCCGCCTCGACCCGACCCGACAGATTGCGGTGCATCCAGTCGGCCGAGCCGATGAAGAATTCGCCTGCCAGCGGGTCGTCCTGGCCATTCGCGAAATGGAAAATGCGCGAGTGCTCCAGGAAACGACCGATGATCGAACGCACCCGCACGTTTTCCGTCCAGCCAGGCACACCCGGCACCAAACAGCAAAAACCGCGCACGATCAAGTCGATCGGCACACCAGCCTGGGATGCCGCCGACAGGGCGCGCGCCATCTCCAGATCCTCCACCTGATTCATCTTGGCAATGATGCGGGCCGGTCGGCCGGCGCGATAATACTCGATTTCCCGTTCGATACTTTCCAAAAATCGTTGCCGCATATTGATGGGGGCCACCAGCAGTTTCTTGAACTGCGGCGCGCGGGAACAGCCGGTCAGGTAGTGGAACAGATTGACGACATCGGCGGTAATGACCGGATCGCTGGTCAACAGGCCGACATCGGTATAGAGCCGCGCGGTCTTGACGTGATAATTGCCCGTGCCGATATGGGCATAGCAACGCAAATCGCGCCCTTCCTTGCGCACCACCAGCGCCACCTTGGTATGGGTTTTCAGCCCCATCACGCCATAAGTGACATGCGCACCGACCTTTTGCAGCTCCTGCGCCCACAGCAGATTGCGAGCCTCGTCGAAACGCGCTTTCAATTCGATCACGCAAGCGACCTGCTTGCCGGCCTCGGCTGCCCGAATCAGCGAGCGCACGAAGGGAGTATCGTCGCCGACTCGATAAACGGTCATCTTGATCGCCACTGTCTGCGGATCGATGGCGGCATCGCTGATGAAATCCTCGACGCTCATGTCGAAGCTTTCGTAGGGATGGTGCAGCAGCAAGTCGCCAGCCTGGATCGCGGCATAGATGTCCACTTCCTCGGTCGGCAGGCGCAGCGGCGGCAGCGGAGACCAGTGCGGATCGCGCAAGGCCGGCACATCGAGGCCGGCGATCTGGAACAGCCCGGTGTAGTCGAGCAGGCCCGGCAGATCGTAGACATCGTTGTCGGTCAGCTCGAAGCGGTCCATCAACCCTTGGCGCAAGGCCGGGTTGGCGTCCGGAGCGAGATCCATGCGTACTACTGGCTGGAAGCGGCGTTGCTGCAACGCGTCCGACACCGCTTCCCGCAGGCTCTCCTCTTCCTCGTCCAGCTCGATTTCCGCATTGCGCAAAATGCGGAACTGGGTCGCGTCGATCAGCTCCATGCCGGGAAACAGTTTGTCGGTGCTGTGCCGGATCAGATCGTCCAGCCGCAGGAAGCGGCGCTCGCCGGCGACCGCATCGGCCTTGAGCGGAATCCAGGCCGGCAGCATGGTCGGAATCTTCACCCGCACCGGGACATATTCATCGGTGTCGGGATTGCGCAGAATGAAACCCCAGTTGGTCGACAGGTTCGACATGAAGGGAAAGGGATGGGCCGGGTCCATGCCCAGCGGCGTCAGCGCCGGCGAGGCATTGCGGTCGAAATAGTTCGCAGCTTCTTCCCGCTGGGCGGCGGTCAACTCGCTCCATTCGGCCAGAACGATGCCGTGGCTGGCCAGGGCAGGCAGCAATTCCCGATAACAACGGGCCTGCTCCGCCAGCTGCGAGATCACGATGGCGCGGATCTGCGCCAGGCGATCGCGCGCGCTGCCACCGCGAAACACCGGATCGTCCTCGCTGTGCACTTGGGCCACGCCGCGCAACAAGCCGACCCGCTTCATGTAGAACTCGTCGAGATTCGAGGTGAAGATGGCCAGGAACTTGAGCCGCTCGAGTAGGGGCGTGCGCTCGTCCAGCGCCTCGTGCAGCACCCGCCAGTTGAAATCGAGCCAACTCAGATCGCGATCGCGCCAGGCGTGGGCCAACAACCCTTCGCGCGGGGCCAGTATTTGATTGCTCTTGTCCGTAGCGGACCGGTGCCGGCCTTCGCTGCGTTTGGGCTTGACTCGCATCAAGTTCAGGCCAGTTTCGGATTCGGGAGTCTTGGCGGACATAGATGTTCCTTGATGTTCCTTGAGGAGCGTCGCCCTAGGGTACGGTATCGTTGTGACCCTGGGTGGGGTTGGCAAGAGGGTGGCGATCAGGATCAGGACGCGGAGACGGCGCAACGCCTGGCGTTCCCGGAGCCAGCAGGTAGGCGGGATTGGCCTGATCCTGCAGGAATCGGGCAAAACGGCGAATCAGCCCCGGCAGCCGAAACAGGGCCACCGGTCCCAGTTTGCCGATATTGCGCACGACCGTGGACGGTTCGAAATAAGCGGCGGCGTTGTCGAGCGACAGCACGAACGGCGGCTTGCCGCCGCGCAACAACACATAGCTGGCCATCAGCACGCCGGTCCGGTGGTTGCCTTCGATGAACAGTTGCGGTTTGCTGAGCGTCCAGACGTACAAGCCGGCGGCCCGATCCCACACCGGCAGATCGCGATGGCGCGCCCGCCATTCCACCAGATCCTCGATACCGCCGCCGGGCTCGTCGTAGAACCGTTCCCTGGTCGCTGCGATCAAGCCGGCGAACTCCGCCCGCAGGGTCTGGTCCTGGCCGCACAGGACGATGTTGTTCAACTCGAGCAGATACTTATGCTGACCCATGACGAAAACGTCGATACCCTCCTCGACCAGGGTATCGACGAAGGCATAGCCTGCCAGCAGGTTGGCAACCACCTCGTCGCTCATGGGATCCCGCTGCCCACTCAATTGCCGGTTGAGCACCTCGAATTCCCGTTGCACTTGACGCAGAGAAGATTCGACCGCTGGCAAGTTCAGCAAGCCCATGGCTTACCGAATGCGGTCCACCGCCGTGCGGGCCAGTGTCGCCACATCGGCAGGCAATGGAATATAGCCTTCGCCACCACTGAAGCCCTGGCCGTCGGTCAAGGCCCAATCGACAAAGCCTTTGAGCGCCGCACTCTTGCGCGGATCGGCGTACTGACCGTGCAGCAACAGCCAGGTAAAGGTCACGATCGGATAGGAATCCTTCCCTGCGGGATCGGGCAGGAACACCCGCAGATTGTCGGGAATCTGATTGACATTGGCCTCCAGCGCCGCCTGGCCGCTGTCGGGACCGGGCGCGACATATTCACCGGCTCGATTCTGCAGCTGCGCCATCGGCAACCCCAACCGCTTGGCGAAGCCATACTCGATATAGCCGAGCGCCCCCCAGCTCTGCTTGATGCGACCGGCGACACCCTCGTTACCGCGCGCCGTACTGGACACTCCCGGCCAGTTCACGGTCTTGCCCACGCCCGGTCCTTTGCGCCAGACTTCGCTGATCGCGCTCAGGTGGTTGGTGAAGGCAAAGGTGGTGCCGCTGCTCTCCTGTCGGGCAATCAGCATGATGGTCTGTTTCGTTAGTTTGAGGCCCGGATTGAGCGCCTGGATGCGTGGATCGTTCCATTCGCGGATCTTGCCGAGGAAGATGTCGGCGTACACCTCGCGACTCAGCTTCAGCGTTCCGCCCAGATCTGGCAGATTGTAGGCCAGAACGATGGCTCCGGCCGTGACCGGCGCCAGGATCGCCCCCGACTTGGCCGTGGCGATCTGTTCATCGGTTAGGGCCGAATCGCTGGCCCCGAAATCGATCGCCTCGCTCAGGAACAGCTTGACGCCCTCGCCGCTACCGATACTGAGGTACTCGACGGCAAGCTGAGGATTGGCCTTGGTGTAGATGTCGATCCATTTATGATAGAGCGGCGCGGGAAAGGTCGCGCCGGCACCGTGCAGCGTGACCCGGTCGCTCATCGGAGCGGGGGGCGACGCCGGCGGATTCTGGCCAAAGGCGGTGACGACCACGCCGGCCAATCCGAAAGCGGCGACAGCCGCCAGTAGAAGTCGCTTAGCCATCATCTCCCCTTCCGACCTCAACTAAACTCGCCGCGGACGTATTCCCGGGTCAACTGCTGCTCGGGCTCTTCGAAGATCTTCTTGGTCGGCCCCATCTCCACCAGATAGCCGGTGCGACTACCCTGCGAGATGTCCACCCCGAAAAACGCCGTGGTGTCGGCCACCCGCATGGCCTGCTGCATGTTGTGGGTGACCAGCGCGATGGTGTATTTCTCCTTGAGTTCGATCATCAGCTCCTCGACCCGTCGGGTGGCGATCGGGTCCAGCGCCGAGCACGGCTCGTCCATCAGCAACACATCCGGTTCGGTGGCGATGGCGCGGGCGATGCACAGGCGTTGCTGCTGACCGCCGGACAGGGACAGACCGCTGTTCTTCAGCTTGTCCTTGACTTCGTTCCAGATGGCCGCGCCGTGCAGGGCCTTTTCCACCCGTTCGTCCATGTCGCCCTTGAAGCCGTTCAGGCGCAGGCCGAAGGCGACATTGTCATAGATGCTCATCGCAAACGGGTTCGGCTGCTGGAACACCATACCGATGTAGCGGCGCAGCACCACCGGATCGACCTTCTTGTCGTAGATGTCCTGACCGTGATAGGTCACCTTGCCTTCGAAGCGGAAAATAGGGATCAGGTCGTTCATGCGGTTGAGGCTGCGCAGCACCGTGCTCTTACCGCAGCCAGACGGTCCGATGAATCCGGTGATCTTGTTCTTCTCGATCGGCACCACGCTGTTGCGCACCGCCAGAAAGTCCCCGTAGAAGACCTTTTCGAGCTGACAATTCATCACGATGCCGAGGGAAGCGGGCGCGGCGACCTCAGCGGCCACCTTCATTTCCGAATGTGCGTTCATAATCGGTTACCTTGCAAAACCATCAATATTTCTGGCGCCCGACCAGGCGGGCAAGAACGTTGAACACCAGTACGATCAAGACCAGCACCAGGGACGCAGCCCACGCCAGTTCGATCTGGTTGTCGTACGGCATGCCCGAGAAGTTGAAGATCAGGATAGCCAGAGAAGCGGTCGGCTCGGTCAGACTCGACATGTAGTAGTTGCTGAACAGGGCGGTGAACAACAGCGGGGCGGAGTTGCCGGCCGCGCCGGCCACCGCCAGCATCACACCGGTCAGAATGCCGGGCGCTCCCGTGGGCAGCACCACCTTCAGGATGACCTGGGTGCGGGTGCAACCGATGCCATAGGCGGCGTCCTTCATCTTCTTCGGCACCATCGACATGGCCTGCTCCGCCGCCAGTACCACGGTCGGCAACATCAGCACCGCCAACGCCACACCACCGGCCAGAGCCGAATAGGTCTTCATGGTCACCACCATGACGGCATAGACGAACACGCCGGCCAAGATGGAGGGAAAACCGGTCAGCACCTTGGCCAAAAACCGGACGGTATGGGTCAGCTTGCTGTCGGGATCGAGGATCGCCAGCTGGACGGCGGCCAGAATACCCAACGGGACGCTGATCAGGGTCGCGATGCCGACCATGACCAAGGTCCCGACGATCGCATTGCCGAAGCCACCGCCGGTCTCGAACGCCGATGGCGGCAGCGCGGTCAGCGTTTCCCAATTCAGGCGCGAGCCGCCCGCCACCACCAGCTCGTAGATCACGGAGAATAGCGGCACGCTGGCCAGCAGAGCACCGATCCAGGTCAGGGCAGTCAGAATGCCGCTCTTCAGCGCCCGCAGCTCCAAAGGCGAACGGTGCAGATTGGGCGCGGGTCGCGATGCGGCGATGAGATCGCGCATGTTCGATTCAACGGTCGGTCCAGAAACGCTCATCGCTCGGCCTCGAATTTGCGGGTGGCGAATTTCATGACTGCCAGACCCACGGCATTGACGATCAGGGTGATCGCCAGCAAGGCCAGGGCGGCGTACATCAGGGCCCGCACCTCGACCGGTCCGGCTTCGGGGAAGCTGGACGCCAGCAAGGCGGCCAGGGTATTGGCGGGGGCGAACAGCGACAGGCTGATTTGGTTGGCGTTGCCGATCAGCATGGCCAGCGCCATGGTCTCACCGAGCGCGCGGCCGAAACCCAGCACTAGCGCCGCCAGAATGCCCGACGAGGCAGTCGGCAACATGACTTTGAGGATGGCCTCCCAGCGGGTGGTGCCCATGCCATAGGCGGCTTCCTTGACCTTGTAGGGAATCTGGCGCAGGGAATCGACCGAGATCGACGCCACCGTCGGCAGAATCATGATCGCCAGCACCAGCGCGGCGGGCGCCAGTCCCGGACCGCTGAGCGAGGTGCCGAAGAAGGGCACGAACCCCAGACTGCCATGCAGCCAGTCGGCCACCGGGCGCAGCAAGGGGATCAGCACATAGATGCCCCACAGGCCGAACACGACCGAGGGAATGGCGGCCAGCATTTCGATGATGGTGCGGAAAACCGCGGCTAGTCCACTGTGTAGGAAGTCTTGAGTCAGAAAGATGGCGATGGCGATGCCGAAGACGCCACCGAGAATCAGGGCCAGCAACGAGCTGTACAGCGTGCCCCAGATCTGCGGAAGAATACCGAACTGCTCGGTCTGGACGTTCCAAGTGGTCGAGGTCAGGAAGCCAAGGCCATATTGGGACATGGCCGGCAGCGCCTTGCCGCCGATCTCGAAGATGATGTAAACCACCAAGACCAGAATGAATGCAGCGCTCGCCCAGGCGATGCCGCGAAACCCCCGATCCATGGCGTAATCGCCGCCGGAGGGTGGACCGGATACGGAGCCGGATCGATCAATGTTGCCGAATGGTTGCGAGGCCATGATTCACCAAGCGAGAGGGTTTTGGCTGAGAGCCGTGACAAAGCGCCCCTTCCCTCTCGAGGAGAGGAAAGGGGGAAAGGACGCGATTCGCTTTGGTGGCTTACTGAATCAGCGCAGCCGCCTTCTTCACCCGGGCGACCACGCTCTCGGGCAGCGGGATGTAGCCCATCTTCGGCGCCATGGCCTGGCCCTTGGTCAGACCGTATTCGACCAAGTCGCGCAGAACCTTGGCCTTGGCGTCATCCTGGTCCTTGTAGAACAGCATCCAGGTGAAGGTGGCGATCGGGTAAGCCTTCTCGCCGGCCGGATCGGACACCCAGACCCGCAGATCGGGGACATCGGTGCCCGGCAGCATCTTGGAGGGGAACTCGGCGCTGGCCAGCGCCGCCATGCCCGCCGCGTCACCCGCCGCGACATACTTGCCAGCCTTGTTCTGCAGCACGGCCATCGGTTGCTTGGTGGCGATGGCGTAGGTGTACTCGATGTAGCCGATCGAGCCGGGGGTCTGCTTGATGGTGGCGGTCACGCCGTCGTTCTTCGGCGCTTTCACGAAGCTGGTCGGCCACTGCGCGGTCGTGCCATGACCGACGGCTTGCTTGAACTCCGGGCTGACAGCGCTCAGATGGCCGGTGAAGACGAAGGTGGTGCCGCTGGAATCGGAACGGGCCACGACCGTGATGTTCTGATCGGGCAGCTTGACGCCGGGGTTGGCGGCGGCGATCTTGGGATCGCTCCACTTGGTGATCTTGCCGGAGAAGATTTCCGGATACACGTCACGAGGCAGTTTGAGTTCCTTGACACCGTCCAGATTGTAGGACAACACGATCTCGCCGGCGGTCATCGGCAGCAGGATGACGCCCTGCTTGACCTTGGCAATTTCCTCGTCGGTCATGGCCGCGTCGCTGGCGGCGAAATCGACGGTGTTGTTGATGAAGTCCTGAATGCCCGCGCCGCTACCCTTGGCCTGGTAGTCGACCGTTACGCCGGCGGTCTGCTTGCTGAAATCCTTGAACCAAGCCGAATAGAGCGGAAACGGGAAACTGGCTCCAGAGCCGGTCAGTCTCATCTCTTGCGCGGCGGCCGGCATCGCGGCAGCGACGCCCAGGGACAACGCGATGATCGCGGCGGAAATGGACGGGATTTTCACAATTTGCTCCTAATAGGCAATTTTTCATTAAAAAATAAATACTTAATTTCCATATTATGCTGCCCATTTATTGCAATTGGATGACGGTACGGTAAAAATTTTCCGATTCATACTTTAATTGTTCTTGTCAATCTATACATTGACGCCTGTCCGCAACCGTCATTCCGGCGAGGCGACCCGCTCCATGTCCATTCAGACGGCGTCCAGGCGTTTCAGCATCAAATGCAGCGACAATTCCGCGTCGTAATCCACCGAGCGAAATCCCAGACGCTCAAACCGCTTGCGATGGCGCGTCGAGACCAGAACACGGCCCTGGCCGCTCTCCGCTTCGATACGGCGCAGACGCTCCCGCACCAGCGCGGTCCCCACCCCCTGACCGCGATGATTCCGGCTGACACTGGACAAGAACAGGCCCCAGGTTCGCGAAGCAAACTCCAGCTTGCCCCAGCCGGCCACGCCGATCACGGTCCCATCGTCCTGGAGGGCTACGATGAAGCGAGGGGCATATTCGCTGGCGCGCAAGCCGCTGAGCAGGCGTTCGCGCACTCGCGGCGCGGCGTACTGGCCCAGCGTACCGCCATCGCTGGAGAAACTCTCCACCGTGATGGCGACAGCGGCAACCAGATCCATCTCCTGCATCGGCCGAAGGGTAAAATTCACGTCGCGCTCCCCCAACGAACGGTTCGGTTCCACCGCATCCCTGGTGGCCGGTCACGGGAGCGCCGACGAATGGCGTCGCGCCACCGACCTCAAAGATAAAGCGCGCGCATTATCGGAGTGGAATATGACGGAAGCACATCGCCGAGCGTCGAAACGGAGCGATCGAGCGGTGGGAAGACCCGCTGTCATCAAACTTTAAGGATGCTTGGGAGAAACTGCGCGGCGCTTTCCCACATTGGCGCTTCGATCCGAGGGATGCCGCTCATGCGCTGGAAACCGTTGGTTCTGATTCTGTTTCTGGCCGGACTGTCGACCGTCCTGGTCATCGTCAAACCCAGCCACTTCTTCAGCCTCGTTTATCTGAAAACCCAGTACGAGGCCCTGATGACGTTTCGCCTCGCCCATCCGCTGCTGGCCATGGCCCTGTATTTCACTCTGCACGTGCTGGTCACCAGCCTGTCGCTGCCGGGCCTGATCATGATGAGCCTAGCGGGCGGGGCGACGTTCGGATTGCTGTGGGGCACGGTGCTGGCCTCCTTTGCCTCGGCCATCGGTTCGACTCTGGCGTTTCTGATCGCCCGCCTCGTCTTGCGCGATGCGGTACAGCGCCGACTGGGCGAGCGGCTGCGCCTGATCCATGACGGCATGGCGGCGTCGGGCCACTTTTATCTGTTCGGACTACGGCTGCTGCCGGTGGTCCCCTACTCCCTGGTCAACCTGTTGATGGGGATGACCTGCATCTCGACCCCCACCTTTTATTGGATCAGTCAGGCCGGCATGTTGCCCCTGACCGTCATCTACGTGAACGCCGGAACTCAGCTCGCCCAGCTAAATACGCTGCGGGACATCCTGTCGCCCAGCCTGCTGGCCTCGCTGCTGTTGGTGATGCTGGCACCGTGGCTGGCGCGGTGGCTGATCAAGAGCGCGCCGGCCCGGTTCAGACGCGGCGCGGCCCGGCAAACCGATCTGAGCCAGGAACGCTCGTCCAGCGGATGACGGTTCCCGACCGGTCACAGCGCGTCTGGCGTGGCCTGCCCGCAGTCCCTCACACGTACAGCTCCACCATCCTGCGCCAGGAGCGGGGGCTGTGCGCCCGACCCTGCCAGACATGCAGCGCATGCCAAATGCCCTTGCCCCACAACGACTCGCTCAACCGCCGATTGTTGTCGAGAAAGGGATCACGATCGCCGATGGCCAGCACGATATCCAGCCGCCGCAGCTGATCCAGAGCATAGGAATCGCTCAGATTGGGCACGAAATGGCTGGGGGTGTTGTAGTAGATATGGTCGTCATAATGACCGTCGAACAGGTTGCGAAAATGCTCGACTTCCATGGTCAGATCGTAGCGGCCGCTCAGCGCCGTTACCTTCTGGAACGCCTGCGGATGGCGGAAGGCCAGATTGAGCGCGTGAAAAGCCCCGAAGCTGCAACCGTGCGAGATCACGCAGGGATGCGAGTTCTTCAGCCACATCAGCGGCAAGACTTCATTGAGCAGGTAATCCTCGTAACGCAGGTGGCGATGCACCCGGTCCCAAGGCTGCGACCAGAAGCAGTAGAAGCTTTCCTGATCGACGCTATCCACGCAATACAGCTGCAATTGACCCTGCTCGATCTTGTGATGCAGCGCTTCGACCAGCCCCATCTCCTCATATTCGTAAAACCGGCCGCAGCGAGTTGGAAACACCAGGACCTTGGCCCCGGCGTGGCCAAACACCAGCAGCTCCATATCCCGTCCCAGTCGAGAGCTATACCATTTATGATATTCCCGGTTCATGCGCGAAAACCTTCAAGCTATTCAATAACCTGAAATCTAACGCACATGATTGACAGGGTTATGACAACGGGCCGCGAAATTCAGGCCACGTTGAAAAAATAAGCCAGCGCATCCCGCAACCGGGCTTCCTCGGCCGCCAGACCACCATGTTCGAAATGACCGGCCTGCAGCACGAACAACTCCCGATGGCCGGCCAGCGCGTTGTAAATGGCGAATTGGCCAGGCGGCGGCACCGCCGGATCAAAACGGGCCGCAGCCACATGCATGGGAATCCGCAGATGTCGCGCCGCGACCGCCGCATCGAAATAACGCAGGGTCGCCAGCGCCTGCCCGGCTCGGTCCTGATAACGGCGCACCGCTTCGCCGCTACCGACGCAGGGTAGGGTCAGGCGCAAGGGATGATGCCCGAAGCTGGGCACGTTCAAATGGCCGCCATGGAACCGCTCGTCCCAGGGTAGGGCCAGCGCCCCGATGCCGCCGCCGAAGCTGATGCCCAGATAGTCCAACCGTTGCGCCGCCATCGGGAACAGCTCCAGCAAGGCCGAGGCGGCGCACCACACCGTATCGGCGGCACAGCCCCCGAACACGTAGCTCTCGCGCTGCTCGATCCCGTGCAGCACATGCTGGTCCGGGTTGGCGGGAATATCGGCGCGGGCGCTCCAGGAAATGCCGCGGGCGCAGGGAAAGATCATGGCTGCGTGCCGGAACGGCAGATGAAAATCCGGGCTCTCGCGCCCGCCATAGCCGTGTCCGACCACCACGCCGCGCTCGATCGGCTCGTCGCGTGGCCGGGTCAGCCAACCGCCGATCCGCACTCCGTCCAGCGAGGTGAAGTGGACCGCGAACACCTGAATGTGCGGCTGCGGACTCGGCAACTCCTGCAGAGTCGGCGCGACCGTCACCGTCCGGGCACGGGCCTGCAACTCGCGCCAAAACGCGGCGAAATCGGCCGGCGGTGGCGGCGCGGCAATAGCCAGCAGCGCATCCAGATCATAACCATGGGTGGGATCGAACAGATAAGCGTGGCGGAACATGGGGGGTCGACCGGCGCGAGCGCCAGCTCCGGAAGTCGTGGCGAAGCCGATCGGACAAGGCGGAACGGTGCGATGCCATCGGCAGGGAATTTCAGCATAGCCGACCCGCCAGCCCTCTGCCAACCGCCGCCGCTTCGCGAGTACGGCAGCGTTCAGAGTCGGACGATCTGTCGCGATTCCTTCATGAAACTGTCATTGCCCTGTTGCCATGGCTTCCGACAATGGCCAGCATGGCTATCGAACCCAATCTCCAGTTCCCTCAGCGCCGGCTGCGTCTCGGTATCGTCACCGAAACCTACCCTCCGGAAATCAATGGCGTCGCACTCACCATTGCCCGCTGGGTCGAGGGTTTGCAGCGGCGCGGCCATTCGGTGCAATTGATTCGGGTCCGGCAGGGCGACGAACCAGGCCCAGTGGACACCCTGGATACGCTGTGTCTGCCGGGGTTTCGGATTCCGGGCTACCCGCAACTGCAGGGCGGCTGGCCGGCGATGACGGCGCTGTCCGGAGCCTGGCGCCGCTCGCGCCCGGATCTGCTGCACATCGTGACCGAAGGGCCGCTTGGCTATTCGGCCTTGCGCGCAGCGCGCAAGCTGGCCATTCCGGTTTCCACCAGTTTTCACACCAATTTTCACGGCTATAGCCGCCACTACCACCTGGGTTGGCTGGCGACGCCCATCATGGCTTATCTGCGCCATTTCCATAATCAGGGCGTGCAGACCCTGGTGCCCACCGCCGAACTGGCCGATCAACTGCAATCGATCGGCTTTCTCCGCACCCAGGTCCTAGCGCGCGGGGTGGACACCGGCCTGTTCTCGCCCCAACGTCGCGACCCGGCCCTGCGAGAAGCATGGGGTGTAGCGCCGGATGCGCCGGCCGTGCTGTACGTGGGCCGGCTGGCGGCGGAAAAGAATCTAGACCTGGCCATCACCGCGTTCCAGGCCATGCGCCAGCAGCGACCGAACGCCCGGCTGGTGCTGGTCGGCGACGGGCCTCTCACGCCGCGCCTGCGCGCCCGTCATCCCGAGTTCGTGTATTGCGGTATGCGCCAGGGCGAGGATCTGGCGACGCATTATGCCTCGGCCGACCTGTTCCTGTTTCCCAGCCTCACCGAGACCTTCGGCAACGTGATCCTCGAGGCGATGGCTAGCGGTCTGGCGATTGCCGCGTTCGACTACGCCGCCGCCCGCGAGCATGTGGCGACGGGACGCAGCGGCGCGCTGGCTCCGTTCGACGACGCCGCGCAATTCGTGGACGCCGCCGCCGCGCTGGTGCGGGACCTCGACGCGCTGCGCCGCATGGGCCAACAGGCTCGCCAAACCATGCTGCAGCTAGACAGCGAACGCGTGTACGACCGTCTGGAAACCCTGTTCCTGAAAGCCATGACAGGAGAAAACCCATGCATAACCGCCTGCTGAATGAAGTGTCCGAGCAGTCCTGCGCCGTGTCGGCGCGCTGGTCGCGCCTGAGCGATCGGGAACTGGTCTGGTGCCTGCGTTTCCAGCAGGCCATCCATCAACAGCCGGTGGTGCGGCTGTTCGCGGTGGTCAGCCGGCTCGGCGATGGCGTGTTCTGGTATGGCTTGATGATCGCCCTGCTGCTGACCCACGGCGCGGCGGCGGCGGCTCCGGTCGGACGAATGCTGCTGGTGGGGGCGATCTGTCTGGGTCTGTACAAATGGCTGAAGGCCAAGACCACCCGGCCCCGGCCCTGCACCCAGTACGACCGTATCCAGCCGCGCGTCGCCCCGTTGGACGAATACAGCTTCCCCTCGGGCCATACCCTGCACGCGGTGTCGTTCACCATCCTGGCTGTCTACGACTACCCACCCCTGGCGTGGCTGCTGTTGCCGTTCGCGCTGCTGGTGGCGCTGTCGCGCGTGATCCTGGGCCTGCACTATCCCAGCGACGTGTTGGCGGGGGCTCTGCTGGGCGGGAGCCTGGCGCTGCTGGCGCTGCTGACCCTGCAATAAGTCATTCATGCAGGCTTAATCGACCGGTAAGAACGCTGTCACACCGACTTTCTACTCTTGGCAGCATTCTGAACAGTTTGATTTGCGGAGGCTTCCTTGAGTATCGATTCGCTCATCGCTACCCCCATCGCGCCTGATTTTTCCGCAGCGGCCCTCCCCTTTGCAGCAGCCGTGCCGCGCGCGCTCAGCGTGGCGTTCGCCGGCTCCCGGGAGGAGACCCAGGCGGCACAGCGTTTGCGGTACGCCGTTTTCGCCGAGGAAATGGGAGCGACGCTGCACAACCGCATTCCCGGCCTCGATCATGATCGGCTCGACCACTACTGCCAGCATCTGATCGTCCGCGACGGCCTCGGGCAAGTGGTCGGCTGCACTCGCATCCTCACGCCCGAAGCGGCGCAGCGCGCCGGCGGCTACTATTCCCAGACCGAGTTCGACATCGCCCCGGTGCTGGCCCTGCCCGGACGGTTCATGGAAATCGGCCGCACCTGCGTCCATCCCGATTATCGCAATGGCGCGACCATCAGCACCCTGTGGTCTGGCCTGGCCGCCTTCATCGCGGAATGGGAGATCGATCATCTGATCGGCTGCGCCAGCATTCCGCTGGGCGAAGACGATGGCGCGGCCCAAGCGCTGTACGCCGAGCTGGCGCAGCGCCACCTGGTTCCGGAAGCGCTGCGGGTCCGGCCACATCTGCCCCTGCCGCGCCGCGATGGCATGGTGCGCAGCAAGCATGCGGTTCCGCCGCTGCTGAAAGCCTACCTGCGCCTGGGCGCGCAGATCGGCGGGGAACCCTGTCTCGATCCGGATTTCAAGGTCGCCGACGTCTTCATCCTGTTGCCCACCACCCGCATCGAGCGCCGTTACGCCCGACATTTCCTGGATCGGGATCAATGAGCGGCGGCTGGCGGGAACGACTGGCCCGCGCCGGACGCCGCGGGGTCCGGTTGCCGCTGCTGGCCCTGCACATCCTGGCGGGCATCGTGGTCGCCGCCATGCTCGGGCCGGGCCGGCAGCGACGCTACGTCTCCACCCGCCCGCTGGTGTGGTGGAGCCGTCGTCTGTGCCGCATCCTGGGCATCACCCTGCGCACTCGCGGCGCACCCTGTGACGGCGCGGCGCTGTTCGTCGCCAACCATATCTCCTGGGTCGACATCTTCTGCATCGCCGCCGTGTGCCCCACCCACTTCCTGGCCAAGCAAGAGGTGGAAAACTGGCCGCTGTTCGGCTGGCTGTGCCGCCGGGCCGGCACCGCTTTCATCCGCCGTGGCGGCGACAACGGCGCTGGCGAAGCCATGGAGCAATTGATCTGGCGGCTACGCCATGGCGAGCGCTCGCTGATCTTTCCGGAAGGAACGTCCACCACTGGCGAAGCCGTGCGGCGCTTCTATCCCCGGCTGTTCCAGGCCGCCATCCTGGCCCGCTGCCCGGTGCAGTCGATCGCGCTGCGCTATCCCGCCAGCGGCGACATCCATCCGGTCATTCCCTTCGTCGACGACGATGAGCTGATCCCGCACCTGTGGCGGCTGTTGGGCGAACCTGCCATGACGGCCGAGCTGTACTTCGGGCCGGTCCATGTCCCGCCGCACGCCTCGCGCGATGCGCTGGCCCGGCAAACCCATGCGGAAATCCGCCAGATCGTGCAGCCCTCCTTCTCTACCTCGGTCACCGTGGTGCAGCCTCTGGTCCGCTGAAGCGGCCTCGCCCATGCGATCCCCTCCGCTTCTTCTGCGCAGGATCCGACTGGCGTCATCGGAAATGTCGGCGCAGCAACACGGATAGATCTCGCAAGATCTCTCTCCAATTACGAAATCGCTCCCTGCAATACTGGCTGCACCCGTTCAAAAACCATGCGCCGCTTGGCATAATGGGCGGGTCGATAACGGTCGGGCCGCCCAGGCCAACCGCTCACCGGAACTCATCCAATCATCGCCATCGCCGTTCGCCCGGCTATAGGGAGCATCATTACAATGCGCGTCCTGCTGACCACCAACGAATATCCCCCGTATGTCTACGGCGGCGCGGGCGTCCACGTCGAATACCTGTCCCGAGAGCTTGCCAAGCTGACCCAAGTCGAAGTCCGCAGCTTCCATGACCAAATCATCGACGAGGGCCAATTGCATGTGCGCGGCGTCAAGATGGACACGACCCACTTCGCGGGCTGTCCACAATCTTTCGTCTCGCCGCTCAAGGCCCTGAGCACCTGTCTGGCTTTCGTCGGTCAGGGCATCGGCGCCGACCTGGACGACACCGCCGATGTGATTCACTGCCACACCTGGTACGCTCACTTCAGCGGCATCCTCGCCAAGATTCTCTACAACATCCCGATGGTCGTCACGGTTCACTCGCTGGAACCGCTGCGCCCCTGGAAGCGCGAACAACTCGGCCACGGCTACGATCTTTCCCGCTGGATCGAAAAAACCGCGCTGGAAACCGCTGACGCCATCATCGCCGTCTCGCGCAGCACCCGCGACGACATCCTGCGCCTGTTCGACGTCGAGCCGACCCGGGTGGTGGTCATCCCCAACGGCATCGACACCGAAGAATATCACCCGGTTCACGATCCCCAGGCCATTGCCCAGTTCGGCATCGATCCGAATCGCCCCTACGTCCTGTTCGTCGGGCGGATGACCCGGCAAAAAGGGCTGTACTATCTGTTGCAGGCCATCCCTCATCTCGATCCCGATCTGCAGGTCGTGTTGTGCGCCGGCGACGCCGATACCCTGGCCATGCAGCGCGAAATCGAGGACATCGTGCAAGAGCTGCAACGCCATCGCTCCGGCATCGTCTGGATTCCCAAGATGGTTTCGCGCCAGACCACCATTGCCCTGTACTCGCACGCCGCCATCTTCTGCTGTCCCTCGATCTACGAGCCGTTCGGCATCATCAACCTGGAAGCGATGGCCTGCGGCACCCCGGTGGTGGGCAGCGCGGTCGGCGGTATCAGTGAGGTGGTCGTAGACGGCGAAACCGGCCTGCTGGTCGACCCTCACCTTTCGCTGGAACCGCCGCACGACCCGGCGTCGCCGGCCAAGTTCGAGCGCGGCCTGGCCGATGCCATCAATCGTCTGGCCGCTGACCCGGCGCTACGCGAGCGGATGAGCCAAGCCGGCCGCGAACGGGTCGAGCGGCACTACAGCTGGCGCAGCATCGCCCAGCAGACCTACGATCTCTATCGTCGTCTGCAACCGCAACGGGGCTGAAACTCCCCCGCTTGCGCGCTTGTCATCCACCTTTCGCCAGAGGGCTCCACGGAGCCCTTTTTGTTTGCTGCAACTCTTGTCCGCTGGCATGGTCTCCATCTTCAAGGAAAAACCAAGCGCTCCGCTCAAGATTGAGTCGGACTCAGGGATAGCGCACGCGCATGACCTGACAACGCCAAACCCCTTGAAGGAGGAGTTCAATCGATGGTCACATCCATTCCGGCAATCGACAGTTCCTTGACGACGCCCAAAGTCCGTTCCGTCGCCCTCGATCAACCCTGGCAATGGCTCGCGGCGGGCTGGAGAGACCTGTGGCAAGCTCCTGCGGCGAGCATTTCCTATGGCTCGTTGTTCGTCGTCATGGGCTATTGGCTGGTTTATCTAGTCGAAGCCCACTTCCAATACGCCCTGGTTCTGACTTCGAGTTTCCTGCTGGCCGGCCCGATCCTGGCGACGGGACTGTATGACATCAGCCGTCGGCTGGAAGCGGGCGAAACCGCCACGCTCGGCCACGCCTTGACCGCCTGGCGGCGGAACACCCTATCGATCCTGCTGTTCGGTACGCTGATCGGCCTGTTCATGATCGTATGGGCTCGCCTGTCGGCGGTGTTGTTCGGAGTCATCCTGGCCGGCCACGGGCCGTCGCTGGACAATATGTCCGCACAGCTGTTCTTCTCCGGCAGCGGACTGACCTTCCTGGCGGTCTTCACCGTGGTCGGCGCGGCCATCGCCGCGATCGTGTTCGCCATCAGCGTGGTATCCATTCCCATGATGCTGGACTGCAAGACCGACTTCATCACGGCTGTGCTGACCAGCCTCGCGGCCGTCCGCGCCAATCCGGGGCCGATGGCGCTGTGGGCCACCTTGATCGTCATCTTCACCGGTATCGGGCTGGTCACCGCTTACCTCGGTTTGGCCATCACCTTGCCGCTGATCGGTCATGCCAGCTGGCACGCCTATCGAGATCTGGTCGAGGAAGGCGGGATCGAGCCGCAACCGTTTTGAGCGTCCGGCGAACAGCGCGACGAGCGCCGACGATTACCGACGCCCGTCGTTGCCATCGACAATAGTTCGGCTACAGTTATGATGGAACGCGCCGCTTACAACATCAACGATCTGAGACAGCAGGGCTAGCATCGCTATGGAAACCGACTTGGAGCATGAGATTCGTGACCTCGCCTATCACATTTGGCTGACGGCGGGGAATGACTTCAGCCGGCAGACCCTCGATTTTTGGGTGATGGCGGAACAGATGGTGATCGAAATGACCGCCGATTCGATCCGCCAATTCCATGCCGCCACGACCCTGGCGCTTGAGAATGCCGCGCTCTGGCCTTCGGCGTTGCGGGCCCTGTATCTCTATCGCATTCGCGAACTGGCGCATTGCATGTGGTCGGTCAGCGCCGAACACCGCAACCAGTCGCTGGATTACTGGCTGGCGGCCGAAAAGCATCTGCGCGCGCTATCGGAATCGGCGATGCGCGCCACGGGCGGTGCGCTCGACCAGAAAGATACCCTGCTCAAAACCCTCGAGAGCTTCTCGCCGGCGAATCATCTGGAACAGGTCCGCCAAACCGCTTATCAGCTGTGGGAATCGGCTGAAAAACAGCAGAGTTCGGCGCTCGATTTCTGGCTGGCGGCGGAACAGAAAGTGCTGGATTCGCTTATCGCCAGCGGGCCGGCCGCTGCGGCCAGGGCTGCGGAGCAGCCCACGTCGTCGGGGCAACCCAAGCGCACGGCAAGGCGACGCCCCCGCCAACCTTCGGCCAAATAGCGCCGCCGCGACCCGGCGTTCAACCCTTCCTGCGCCGCGCCAGTCGGCGCAAACGTTGCAGATAGAGTCCTTCGTCCGGCGCCTGGCCGTTGCGCTGAGCCTCCCACAAGGTCTCACCCAGGCATTCCATCATGGCGTGTTCGGCGGTATGCGCGTCCCCCAGGCGGCGGCAGATCTGCTGGTAGACGTCGCGAATGCCGGCCGGACGATTGCTGCCCAACTGCTCCTGAAGGGCGATATGCATGCCCATGTGCAGAAACGGATTGGTTTGCCCCATCTCTGGGGTGTACTCCTGCCCCAGCGCGGCCTCGATCCGGGTCAGCACCGGCTGATATTCGGGATGGTCGGCGATGACGTTGGCGATGAGGCGCTCGAGCGGTTCCAGCGCTTGGCCAGCATTGGCTTTTTCCCATACCGTACAGTAGTAACGACGCAGACTGTCGCGATCGTTGCCGAACATCAGCTCTCCTCAAGCTTGTGTGGATACTGGCACAGATCGCGAATCGGGCATGCCGCGCAGCGAGGCCGGCGTGCGGTGCAGATATAGCGACCGTGCAGAATCAACCAATGATGGGCGTCTTGCTTGAACGCTGCAGGCGTCGCCGCCAGCAGGCCCTCCTCCACCTCCCGCACCGTCCGGCCCGGCGCCAGGCCAGTCCGATTGGCGACCCGAAAGATATGAGTATCGACGGCGATGGTCGGTTCGCCGAAGGCGGTGTTGAGAACGACGTTGGCGGTCTTGCGCCCGACTCCCGGCAGCGCTTCCAGGGCCGCCCGGTCGCGCGGCACCTCGCCACCGTGCCGCTCCAACAACAGCGCGCAGGTTTTTAGGATATTGGCAGCCTTGGTGTTGTACAGGCCGATGGTCTTGATGAAACCCTTCAGCCGCTCCTCGCCGAGGGCGATGATGGTCTGCGGGGTGTTGGCGACCGCAAACAGCGGCCCGGCGGCTTCGTTGACCTTCCGGTCGGTCGATTGCGCCGACAACATGACCGCAATCAGCAACTCGAATGGGCTGCGATAGCACAGTTCGGTGGTCGGACGCGGTCGGGCGGCTCTAAGACGGGTATAAAGCTGGTCAATCTGGAGAGGGTCCATCATCGATCATCCTGAAAATCGCCTGGATGGCATTGGCAGCATGGGCGCAGTCTCCAGCTTCAGGCCCGGAACTGCCGAACCAGACGCTGCAACTGGCGCACTTCCGCCGGAGCCGCCTCCGGACCGTAGCGCAAGGCCGCGTAACGACGGGCAATCTCTCCCAACGGTTCCGCCAGTTCCGGTCGGCTGGCGGCTACTCGCGCGGCATAGGCCAGTGGCCCCTCGTGTGGGCCGCGCGCCAGTCCGCGCCGAGCCAGCCGGGCGCAACAGCGCGACCAGGCTCGCACCACCGGCTGGCGCACCAAGCCGGCACGCCAGCGCAGCCCGACCACGATCAGCCCCAGGCCGGCCAGGGTCACCGTCATCGCCACCGTCATCTCACCCCAGTCGACTGGCCCGAACCCCAACCCCGACAGAAACTCCTTCTGCCGATCGGGACCATAGGCCAACACCCATTCGTTCCAGGCGTTATTGAACGAATCCCAGGCCATGGCCAGTTGCCGCAGCCACTCGCTGTCGCCGCCGCGCCGCACCAGGAACGGCAAGGTCTGGGGATCGGTCACCGCAGCGTAGAGCCCTTCCTGAATCCGCATGGGGGCGACCGCCGCCGTCGGATCGATCCGCACCCAGCCGCGTTCCGGCAACCAGACCTCGGCCCAGGCATGAGCGTCCGCCTGACGGACGATGAGATAATGACCTACCTGGTTCGGTTCGCCGCCCAGATAGCCGGTCACCACCCGCGCCGGTACGCCCGCAGCGCGCATCAGGAATACGAAGGCGCTGGCGTAATGTTCGCAAAATCCCTGGCGGGTGCGGAACAGAAAATCGTCCACGCTATCGCCACCCAGCAAGGGCGGCGTCAAGGTATAGCGAAAATCCTGATCGTGGAACAGCGCCAGCGCCGCATTGACCAGCGCTTCCGGATGCGAGTCGCGCGCTTGCCACTCGGCTGCCAGCGCTCGGGCGCGAGAATTGCCGCTCTCCGGTAAGCGCAGGGCGCGACTACGTTGAAACTCGTTCAGGGGACCGGTGCGATACTGCGGATAGGAGCGCATCTCATAGCGATACACCTCGTTGACCGGCCGGTCGCGCAGTATCTGGAACGAGGCGGTCATGATGGCGCGGGGCGGCGGGCTGGCGGGCATGTCCAGCGCCAGCAACCAGCGCCGGTTGCTCGGCTCCAGCATGACCGAATAATCGAGGGCGGCGCCTTCCGGAATCAGACCTGCCGGAGGACGAGCCGGCAGCTCGTCGATCCGCGCCCAACGCCGGCCATCGAAATCCCACAACACCGGACCGCGCCAGTACAGCTGATTGGCCCGCGGCATATCGCCGACGAAACGAACCCGAAACGCCACCTCGTCGGTCTTGCTCAACTGGCTGACCGTGCCCGGCATCATCTCGTCGGACAAGCCGGTTCGCCCCTGATAGGCATCTCGCGGCAGGCTCCACAACGGTCCAGGGATGCGCGGAAACAGCACGAACAGGATCAGCATGACCGGAATCGCCTGCACCACCATCTTGACGGCCAGCCGCAAGGGCGCGAACGCCGTCAATCCGGCATGTTGCCGATAGATCATCACCTGGGACGCCAGCATCACCAGCAGGACCGCCAACAGGTAAGCGACCATCGGAATATCCTGGCTATAGAGCAGATTACCCATCACCAGCAAATAGCCCAGGAACACCAGGACCACTCCGTCCCGCTGACTGCGGGTTTCCAGCGGCTTGCAGGCGGTCATGGCGGCCAGCAAGGCCATGCCAGCATCACGCCCCAACAGGGTCCGGTAGTCGATCAGAACGCCGGCCGCGGCCAGCAGGCCCAAGCTCAACACCAGCCAGCGGGACGGCAACGACTTGTTGCGGAAGGCGATCCACCCGCGCCAGCCAACGCCGACGACGAACAACAGCGTCAACCACACCGGCAGCTCGCCGATCCGCGGCGCGACTGCCAATAGCAGCGTCGTCAACAGCCAGGTCAAGGCCGACGCGCTCAACAGCTCAGCGGGCGGGCCCGCCGTTTTCTTGCGACGCCTCCCGCCGACCCAGCCCCCTATCGTGGCTATCATGGCGCGCATTTACCTCCCACCCTCGCCGAACAGCGCCAAGGCTTCCAGGCAGCGGCGGCGCTGACTGTCGCCGTGAGCGGGCTCGATACGCTGCCCCGGCACCCACAAACCGTATTGCAGCCCATCGCTCTCGGCCTTCAATACCCATTGACACAGTTGTTCCAGACGAGGTTCGACGTTGTCGATACCCAGCAGTCGCCAATCCAGCCACAGTTCCGGTCGGGCCTGATCGGTGAAGCGTTTCACCTGCCATTGTTCAGTGTGGGTCGCTGCTTTCCAGGCGATGCGGCGCGGCGAATCACCGGGCGCATAGGGCCGAAAACCGGCGTAATCCTCACTGCCCAGGTTTTGTTCGCCCACACCGCCGCCGGAACCACCCGTCTGCAGTGCGGGCAACGGCCGCTGACCCCGTGGGCAGGGGTAGACCAACACACTCTGCTCGAACGCGACCCAGCTCCATGACTGCAACAATCCCAGCGGGAAACGGGTCAAGATTCGGATGCGTCCCGGCCGCAACCAGCCGCGCCGCTGGGCCGGAATCGCCAAAGTCACGACCGCTGAGCCCCGTGCCGGCACATCGACGTACTGCGGCGGCTGGTCCTGCCACTGCACCCCGACCCCGTAGCGCGGCGTCGAGCCCGGATTCTCCAGCCGGTAACCGAAACGCGCTTCCTGACCGGCGAACACCGCTTCGGCGCTGCCTGGATGGACGACCAGCCCCAGCAAGTTGTCGTGGGTGCGCCACATGCTGTTCAGCGCCACCGCCGCCAGCAGGAAGGTGAAGGCGAAACCCATGCTGTTGCTATAGTTGACTGACCACAGGAACAGCACGAACAGCAGCACGGCAAAAGCGTAGCCGTAGCGGGTCGGCAAGATGTAGATGCGGCGGCGGGTCAGCGGAATCGGGACGTGACTGGGCCGCTGGCCGCGCGTCACCCAGTCCTCGAAGCGCTGCCGCAGCGACCGGGCCATCTCAACGCGGGCTCGTAGCCATGCGCAACGCGACCAGCATGGCGAACAGGCCGAAGGTCCGGCGCAGATCGGCGGTCGGCAACACGCTGGCGATCACTCCCCCCAGATAGCCGCCGGGAACCGCCATGATCGCCATCAAGAAAGAATCGTGTCGCATGTCCCGTCCGTCGCCTCCGCAACCCACACAGTGGACACCACGACGCCGGATCAGGCCGGCAGCACCACGGCGTCGAGTAGCTGCCCGACCAGATCGCTGGCGGACTGTTCCAGATGATCGTCGCCCGGATGCAGGCGGTGCCCCACCACCGCCGGCAACACCGCCTGCACGTCTTCCGGCAATACGTGGCCGCGACGATGCAGGAGCGCCCAGGCGCGCGCCGCCCGCAGCAAAGCCAATCCGGCGCGGGGCGACAACCCTCCACGGAAACGGTTGGACTCGCGGGAGAACACCAACAGGGACTGGACGTAATCCAGCAGCGGCGGCGCGACGTGCACGGCGGCGACCCGCGCCTGGGCTTCGTCCAGCTGCGCCGGCGTCATATCGACCACCAGTCGCGTCAACACCGCGCGGCGATCTTCGCCTTCCAACAACAGCCGTTCGGCTTGGCGATCCGGATAGCCCAATTCGATCCGCATCAGAAAGCGATCGAGCTGGGATTCCGGCAACGGAAAGGTGCCGATCTGATAAGCCGGATTCTGAGTGGCGATGACGAAGAACGGCTCCGGCAAGCGGCGGGTCTCACCCTCGATGGTCACCTGCCCCTCTTCCATCGCTTCCAGCAAGGCGCTCTGAGTCTTGGGCGTGGCACGATTGATCTCGTCGGCCAAAATCAGCTGGGCGAAGATCGGTCCGTGATGGAAAACGAAGGTTTCCCGCTGGCGCTCGTAGACCGCCGCGCCGAGAATATCGGCCGGCAACAGATCGCTGGTGAATTGGATGCGCTGGTACTGCAAGCCCAGGCAACGAGCCAGCGCGTGGGCCAGGGTGGTCTTGCCCATGCCCGGCAAGTCTTCGATCAGCAGATGTCCGCGCGCCAACAGGCAACTCAGCGCCAGCCGGATCGCCCGCTCCTTGCCCAGGATGATCGTGCCGACCTGGTCGACCACACGGTCCAGGCGATCTTCAATGGCCACCATCGACTAATCCTGCCGACGCAGGTCGCGCTTGAAGCGCTTGAAGTTTTCCACGTAGCGACCAGCCGACTGACGCAAGCGTTCGATCTCCTGTTCGCTCAAGGTGCGCACGATCTTGCCCGGCGAGCCCATCACCAGCGAACCGTCGGGAATGACCTTGCCTTCCGGAATCAGGCTGTTGGCCCCGATCAGGCAGTTCTTGCCGATCACCGCCCGATTCATGATCAGGCTCTTGATACCGATCAGGCTGTTGTCGCCGATGATGCAGCCATGCAACATGGCCAGATGACCGACCGTGACGTCGCGGCCGATGGTGAGCAGGATACCGGGGTCGGTGTGCAGGATCGAACCATCCTGGACGTTGGAGTTTTCGCCGATGGTGATCACATCGTTGTCGCCACGCACCACCGCATTGAACCAGATGCTGGCGTTCTGCTTGAGCACCACTGAGCCGATGACGGTGGCGTTGTCGGCGATGAACCAGTCTTCGCCATGGAATTCGACTCTGCGGTCGCCGAGAGAATAAATCACCGGATTCTCCTTGCTGGGGTCTGGGAAAAACCAGGTCAGTATAAACAGGCAGCGCTCGACGAGCCAACGAAAGGAAAAGCGTAGGGGAACGGCGGGAGACCATCGAACCCGCCACGCTTCGCCGTCGACGGAGAACGCGACGAAGCGGAACGGGGTTTAGTGGGAATCAGGCTTACTGGGCGCTCTTGGCTTCCAATTCCTTGGCCGTCAGCTTATCGTCGTAAACGCCGGCGGCCACCTGATAGTTGCCGGCGGACAGGATATAGGCCACCTTGCGATGATTACCCTCGGCCCCAGGCTTGGTCCACATGTACTCGACCCAGCCCCCATGGGTGCTCTTGGCGGCATTGCACAGAGCGGTGCCAAACTCCTGGCTGGTCGCCTTATCCTTGAGTTCGGTCACTTTGATGCCCTTGACCTTTTCGCTGGGATGAGCCTTGACCACGCCATGCTCGCAGTCGAGCACGAATACGTAGGTGTCCTTCCAGGCCCACTTGCCGTCCTTCTTGTCGAACTCGGACAACACCACATCGGCGCTGCTGGCCTTGACGGCGGTGGCGGCTTCCTTGACTTTGCTCACCACCTCGTCGGCGGTCGCAGCATCGGCCGCCCAAGCACCGGCGGACAGCCCCACAGCACAGCACGCGGCCACGCCCAACAATAGCTTGTTCATTCTGGACCTCCTTTGGATCTCGTTATCTTTCGGTTAAAGGTGCCGCTACGGGCAGCGGCACCTTTAACCTTAGATGCGGAATCCGGAGCGGACAAGGCGCAACGCCAAAGATTGGCGGGGGTTCCTACACTTCCGCCAAATTGCCCTTCTCTTCCAACCAATTCTTGCGATCGCTCGCCCGCTTCTTGGCCAGCAACAAATCCATCAGCGCCAGGGTCTCGTCGCCCGCTTCCAGCGTCAACTGCACCAGGCGGCGCGTGGTGGGATCCATCGTCGTCTCGCGCAATTGCAGCGGATTCATCTCACCCAGACCCTTGAAGCGGGTGACGTTGACCTTGCCCTTCTTTTTGTCGGCGGCAATCCGGTCGAGAAGTCCTTGCTTCTCCGCCTCGTCCAGGGCGTAGAACGTCTCCTTGCCGACATCGATCCGGAATAGAGGCGGCATGGCGACATGGATATGACCGGCCTCTACCAGTGGCCGAAAATGGCGCACGAACAGCGCGCACAGCAATGTCGCAATATGCAGTCCGTCGGAATCGGCATCGGCGAGGATGCAGACCTTGCCGTAGCGCAATCCGGCCAGCTCGGCGGAACCCGGATCGACGCCGATGGCTACTGCGATGTCATGCACTTCCTGCGAGGCCAGCACCTCGGACGAATCCACCTCCCAGGTGTTCAAAATCTTGCCGCGCAACGGCATGACCGCCTGAAACTCGCGGTTACGGGCCTGTTTGGCGGAACCGCCGGCGGAATCGCCCTCCACCAGGAACAGTTCGGTGCGCGCCAGATCCTGTGCGGCGCAATCGGTCAACTTGCCGGGCAAGGCCGGACCGCTGGTCACTTGCTTGCGGACCACCTTGCGGCTGGCTCGCAACCGCTTCTGGGCATTGGCCAACGCTAACTGGGCGATGCGCTCGCCGGTTTCGGGATGCTGATTCAGCCACAGGCTCAAGGTGTCCTTGACCACGCCGGCCACGAAGGCCGCGCATTCCCGCGAGGATAGCCGCTCCTTGGTCTGGCCGGAGAATTGCGGGTCCTGCATCTTGACCGACAGCACATAACAACAACCTTCCCAGACATCCTCCGGGGCGATGCGCAAACCGCGCGGGGTCAGATTGCGAAATTCGCAAAACTCCCGCACTGCATCGGTCAGACCGGCCCGCAGACCGTTGACATGAGTGCCGGCCTGTGGGGTAGGAATCAGGTTGACGTAGCTTTCCGTCACCGGCTCGCCGCCTTCCGGCAGCCAGGCCAAGGCCCAGTCGGCGGTTTCGCGCTCGCTGGCGACATGACCGACGAACGGCGGGTCCGGCAACAACGCCGCCTGACCCAGGGCCTCCCGCAGATAGTCGGTGAAGCCATCCTGGTAATGCCAGACGATCTGTTCGCCGCTCGCTTCGTCGCTGAACGCGATCTTCAAGCCCGGACACAGCACGGCCTTGGCCCGCAGCACATGCTTGAGGCGCGACAGCGAAAACTTGGGTGAATCGAAATAACGAGGGTCCGGCCAGAACCGCACGGTGGTCCCGGTCACCCGGCGCGGAGCCGTACCGACCACTTCCAACTCGGAAACCTTGTCGCCGCCGGCGAAGGCCATGTTGTATTCCCGGCCGTCCCGCCGTACCCAGACCTCGAGATGGCTGGACAGAGCATTCACCACCGACACGCCCACCCCGTGCAGGCCGCCGGAGAAACGATAGTTGCGGTCGGAAAACTTACCGCCGGCATGCAGCCGCGTCAGGATCAACTCGACGCCGGGAATGCCCTCCTCGGGATGGGTGTCCACCGGCATGCCGCGCCCGTCATCCTCGACCGATAGCGAGCCATCGGCATACAGGACCACTGACACCGTGCTGGCGTAGCCAGCGATCGCCTCATCGACGCTGTTGTCGATGACTTCCTGGGCCAGATGGTTAGGGCGCGTGGTATCGGTGTACATGCCCGGTCGTTTGCGGACCGGGTCCAGGCCGCTGAGAACCTCGATAGCTGATGCGTCGTAGCTGGTCGTCATGATGGATATCGGTCGGGCTGATGAAATCGATCGGAGACCCCTACCCTAGCGAAACCCTGGCAGATCGTCCAGATCCTATAACGACAGGATCTGTCGCTTTCCTGCCGTATCCTCACCGAACCGAACCTCATCATTCAAACATCCCCATGAGCATCTATAATCGAAAAGGTGACATTTCAATCTGAAACAAATCGACTGGCTGGCATCGGATCGCCATGCCATAACAGATTGATTAGCAGCGCCAATTCTCCAGAAAAATCATGGCAGATATGGCGCATATATTGCTTAGCAGCATTATAACCGACATATTGAGCCATCCCGACAGCACGATGATGTGGTCATTACCCTGGCCATCTCGTGTGCGTTTTGGCCGGTGGATCGTCGTTACGCAGCGTTACCCAATGGAGAGAAAGTGACTTCTATAGCCCAATCCTTGCATGCGTCCAACCACGAATTGGTACTAAAGGAGCACGACCTTCGCACTCTGTTGAGCGCCGCACCTATCGGCATCGCCCAATTCGACAAGGAAGGTCGCTGCGTCTATCTCAATCCAGCCGCCTGCAAGTTGGTTGGATATAACGAAGCCACTGCTCGTGGCCGGCGATTTCTGGTGTTCGTCCATCCCGACGACCGCGACTACGTCGACTTCGTCAGCAAGCTCAACATGACCGACGCGGATATCAACTGGCTCGAATTCCGCCTGAACCGCACCAATATTTGGATCTCCGCTCGCTGGATCAATCTGCTCGAAGCGGGGCAGTTCTCAGGGTCGATCGTGATCTTCATCGACAACTCCGAACAGCGCAACAAGGACCAGCAGCTGTGGGTTCGGGCCTATTACGACATGTTGACCGATCTGCCCAACCGCAATCTGTTCTGGGAGCGGCTCGATCAGCACTTGCGCAGAGCTACCCGCGCCAATCAGCTCATCGCGCTGCTGTGGATCGATCTGGATGGCTTCAAGAGCATCAACGACCATCTCGGCCATGCCGCCGGCGACGAAGTTCTGCAGCAGGCCGCGCAGCGACTGCAAACCCGCGTGCGCGACAGCGATACCGTCGCCCGCATGGGTGGCGACGAATTCACGGTCATCCTACCCGACATCATCAATCTGGACGCCGCGTTGCAGGTCGCGCAGGAACTCACAACGCGGTTGGCGGAGCCTTTTCTGTTGCAGAGCGGCCCCGGCCAGGTTTCCGCTAGCGTCGGGCTTGCGCTTTATCCCCTACATGCCAACAATGTCGAAGATCTGGTCAAACGCGCCGACTTGGCGATGTACACCGCCAAGAAGGCTGGAAAAAACCAGGTGGCAGTCTGGCAAAACCCAGGGTCTTAGCGCCGGCTTCGTCAACGTGAGAGTTTTCGCACACAGCCGCTTCATGCGAGTGGCTGTGTGCGATTACGCTTGCTTGGCGGCCGACAATACGTTCGCGAGCTGTTCCATCAGCTGCTGGCACAGGGCCAGACTCTCGTGGGCACAATTCCGCCAAGCCTGAGGATCGTCGGCTTTTTCCCGACCGTCACCACAGCTCGCCGCCTTGGCTGCCAGCGCCGCTATCGCAGGCTGGGCAAAACCAGCCAGTTTCTTCTCCAAATCCCCCACCAGTTGATGATAGCGTTCTTCGCTGGCCTGGGCTTTCGCTACATCCTGCCTGCTGTCGGACAGGTTCAAAACCGTAAAGGTCGCGCCATCCTCGGGATTGTCGGGATGTAGCGACGAGGCGCTGAGCAGAACAGGAAGGCGGTTGCCATCCTTATGACGCCAAAAGGTTTCCATGGCACCCACACTGTACTTGCGCAGCTGTTCGTACAGATCCGTGCCGACCGCTTCGAATTCCTGGTCCGACGGGTACAGGATCCGCGCGTTCTGGCCGAGCAATTCCTCCCGGGAATAGCCCAAAGCCTGGCATAGCTGGTCGTTGACATCCAGCAGGATCCGGTTGGCGACCCGACTGACCCCCATCGGAGCCGCGCGATAGAGACTGGCAATCAGCGTCTCACGATCGGACAGCATATTTTGTACGGTCTTGAGCGAGCCGATGTCGATAAAGGTCAACACCGCACCGGCAGCTATAGCGGCTGAACCGATGTGGTAGGGCAGGATGCGCATCTGGAACCATTCGCCGCTGCGGGTGCGGACTTCCCGCTCGCTACCCACACCGCGACGGACGACCTCCTGCACCAGACCCAGCAGATTCTCGTCGGCCAAGTCGTGCATCAGATGATTGATCGGGCGACCGACATCGCCGTCCAGAATCTTGAAGATTCGCCGAATCTCGGGAGTGAAGCGCCGAACGGCCAGATTTTCGTCGAGGATCAGCGTAGCGATCCGAATGCCCGCCATCAGGTTATCCAGATCGTTGTTGAGCTCGGTCAGCTCCATGATCTTGCGCTGATGTTCGGCATTGACCGTATGCAGCTCTTCATTGACGGACTGGAGTTCTTCGTTGGTGCTTTGCAGCTCTTCGTTGCTGGCGAGCAGTTCCTCATTGGTCGCCTGCAGCTCTTCGTTGGAAGTTTCCAATTCCTCGATGGTCGCCTGCAGATTCTCCCGGGAAAATTGCAGTTCCTGCTCCAGATCGTGAATGCGCTGCTCGGCCTCCAGATTGACGTCGTAGACCGGAACCCCGCCCAACACGGTTTCCTTGAGTGTGACGGCCTCCTCGATGAACACCGCCGCCAACGGTTCCTGGCCTTTCTTGCCCGGCAGAAGCCGGATTCGGATATGGACCGTCTTTAGTTGATCACGCCAATGAATGCGGATATTGGTGTATTTCAGTTCTTCGCCGGTCTTGAACACCTTCTGCAAACCGGTCGCCAGAGGAATGGCCAAATCCTTGATGACGTTCTTGGTGATGTCGTTGGTCTGCCGCCCGGAGGGCCGCTGGAAATAACCATCCGAGTCGCCCACGATGTGCAGGGGCTCCATCATCTCGTTCACGACAACCGCCAGGGGAATGTAATCGGCCGCCAGAGATTGCAGGAATCGTTCGAGCAGGCGCTCCTCGTCGTGGCCACGCCAAGACCCGTTGGAACGGATGCGGTTCTGCCAGGGCAATACTTCGGGCACTCCGGAAAACTCGGAATTGTTACCCACAGGACGCCGCTTCCCCTTGGAGGAATAGATTCGGAATTTTTGGTTGAGCGGTTCGAAGGAGTCGGCCAGATCGCCTGTCGTCTCACTGCTGCCCAAAAGCAGGACGCCTTGCGGATTGAGCGAAAAACTGATCAGCTCAAGCGCCTTGCGCTGCAGCACCGGCTGCAGATAAATCAACAGATTGCGACAACTGACCAAGTCGATGTTGGTGAACGGCGGATCCTTGATCAGGTTGTGCTGGGCAAAGACCACCATCTCCCGAATGGAGCGGTCGATCCGGTAATGGTCTTCTTTCCGGTGAAAGTATTTCGCCATCAGACCGGGCGGCAAATCGACGACGATGCTTTCGGGATAGCTGCCGGCGCTGGCGCGTACGATGGCGTTGCGATCGATGTCGGTGGCGAAGATCTTGACATTGAGACGCTTACCCATCTGTTCCAGAATTTCGCGGCTGAGCATCGCCAGCGAATAGGCTTCCTCGCCGGTGGAGCACCCCGCAACCCAGAACCGCACCTCGCGGTCGTGCAAGCGGGCGAACAGCTCCGGCAGATGATGGGTTTCGAGGTCGTCGAACACATCCCGGTCGCGGAAAAAGCTGGTGACGCCGATCAGCAGTTCGCGATAGAGCGCCATGACCTCGCCGGGATAGCTCTCCATCAGCTTGACGTAATCGCGCAGCTCGTTGACCTGGTTGACCGTCATGCGCCGCTCGATCCGGCGGACCACGGTACTGGGCTTGTAGAAGGTGAAATCCACTCGGGTGCGTTCGCGCAGCAGGGCGAAGATGCGGGCCATGCTGTCTTCGTCCGACAGCAACACCGGCGGACGATCGGTCTTGAGCGAATAGGGATGGCGAATGAACGACAACAGCTTGGCCGGCATTTCCTCGGGCGGCAGGATGAAATCGGCCAGGCCGGTCGAAATCGCCGCGCGCGGCATGCCATCGAATTTAGCCGAATCTTCGCTTTGCACCATCACCATACCGCCGGCTTCCTTGACTGCGCGGATACCACGCACTCCATCGCTGCCGGTGCCCGACAGAATCACAGCGATAGCCTTTTCGGCCTGATCATCGGCCAGCGACTGCAGGAAGACATCGATCGGCAGGTTCAAACCCCGCGAGTGATCGGAGTCGCTCAACAACAACTTGCCGTGAAAAATGGACAGATTCTTCTTGGGTGGGATGAGATACATCGAATTGGCTTCGACCAGCATCCCTTCCTCGGCCCGCCGTACGGTCATCGCGGTGCGCTTGGACAACAGCTCGACCATCATGCTCTTGTAGTTCGGCGACAAGTGCTGGATGACGATGAAAGCCATGTTGCTATCGACCGCCATATGGGTGAAAAACGACTCGAGCGCTTCCAAACCACCGGCCGACGCCCCGATGCCGACGTAAAATATCGGCTGCGATCCGGCGCCTTGCCATTCTTCTACATCAGTCTGTCGATCTTGCATGGTGATATAGGCTCAGATAGGAGTATCCCTTCTCCGCGATTGTAGCGCTCAAAAACGAAATGGGCGGCTTTATCAGCCGCCCTCTCGAACACCGAAGCGTTCTAGTGAATCCGATCAGCCGGCACGCTGCTCCAGAATTTCGACGGCGGGCAGAACCTTGCCTTCGAGGAACTCCAGGAAGGCGCCGCCAGCAGTAGAAATATAGGATACCTTGTCGTAGATGTCATACTTCTGGATGGCAGCGATGGTGTCGCCGCCGCCGGCCAAGGTAAATGCCTGGGTGTTGGCGATCGCATCGGCAACCGTCTTGGTGCCCGCGCCGAACTGGTCAAATTCGAACACGCCGACCGGGCCGTTCCACACCACGGTACCCGCCTTCATGATGATATCGGCCAGCTCCTGAGCGCTCTTCGGCCCGATGTCGAAGATCATGTCGTCGTCGGAGACCGCATCGGCGTTCTTCAGCACGGCCGGCTCGGCCGCGTCGAATTTCTTGCCACAGACCACGTCGACCGCGATCGGAATGTTCGCGCCGCGCGCCTTCATCTTCTCCAACAGCGCCAGCGCGGTCGGCGTCAGATCATCTTCGCACAGCGACTTGCCGACATTGTTGCCGACCGCCTTGAGGAAGGTGTTGGCGATACCGCCACCGACCACCAGCTGATCGACCTTCTCGGACAGGCTTTCCAGCACGGTCAGCTTGGTCGATACCTTGGAGCCGCCAACGATGGCGACCAGCGGCCGGGCCGGCTGGGCCAGCGCCTTGGTCAGCGCATCGAGTTCCTCGGTCAACAGGATACCGGCGCAGGCCACCGGCGCATACTTGGCGATACCGTGGGTGGAGGCTTCGGCGCGATGAGCGGTGCCAAAAGCGTCCATGACGAAGATGTCGCACAGCGCGGCATACTTCTTGGCGGTTTCGTCGTTGTTCTTCTTTTCGCCCTTGTTGACCCGGCAGTTTTCCAGCAGCACCACCTCGCCGTCAGCCACTTCAAAGCCGCCGTTGACCCAGTCGCGGATCACCCGCACCGGTTTGCCCAACTTGGCGGACATCACCTCGGCCACTGGATTGAGCGAATCTTCTTCCTTGAACTCGCCTTCGGTGGGACGACCCAGATGAGAAGTGACCATCACCTTGGCGCCGGCTTTCATCGCGAACTCGATGGTCGGCATCGAGGCGGTGATGCGGGCGTCGGACGTGACCTTGCCATTCTTGACAGGCACGTTGAGATCGGCGCGGATGAAAACCCGCTTGCCGGCCAGGTCGAGATCGGTCATGCGCTTGAAATTCATTCTTTTTCCTCCTAGCAAATAAAACCCCCGTCCGCTTGGCGCGGGGCCAGTGCGGCGGGGGCGAATACGGTCAACTCAGCAAGGAACCACCAGCGGGTGGTGACTGCTTACTTGGCGATGACGCGGACCATCTCCAGCACTTTGTTGGAATAGCCCCACTCGTTGTCGTACCAGGTCACCAGCTTGACGAAGGTAGAATCCAGCGCAATGCCGGCTTCGGCATCGAACACGGAGGTCATGGCCTCACCCCGGAAGTCGGTCGAAACGACCTTATCCTCGGTATAGCCCAGAATACCCTTCAGCGCGCCTTCGGACGCCGCCTTCACCACCGCCTTGATCTCGTCATAGCTGGCGGGCTTGTTCAGCTCGACCGTCAGGTCGACCACCGAGACATCAGAGGTCGGGACGCGGAAGGCCATGCCGGTCAGCTTCTTGTTCAGCTCGGGGATGACCTTGCCGACCGCCTTGGCCGCGCCAGTCGACGACGGAATGATGTTTTCCAGAATGCCGCGGCCACCGCGCCAATCCTTGTTGGACGGACCATCGACGGTCTTCTGGGTAGCGGTAGCGGCATGAACGGTGGTCATCAGACCGCGCTTGATACCGAAGTTGTCGTTGATGACCTTGGCCAACGGCGCCAGGCAGTTGGTGGTGCAGGAAGCATTGGAAATGATGGTCTCGCCGGCGTAGGTGCTGTCGTTGACGCCGAACACGAACATCGGGGTGTCGTCCTTGCTGGGCGCGCTCTGGATGACCTTCTTGGCGCCCGCGTTCAGGTGCTTCTGGCAGGTTTCCTTGGTCAGGAACAGGCCAGTGGATTCGACCACGACATCAGCGCCCACCTCGTCCCACTTCAGCTCGGCGGGATCCTTCACCGCCGTCAGGCGGATCTTCTTGCCATTGACGATCAAGGTGCTGCCATCGACGGCGACATCGCCCTGGAAACGGCCATGCACGGAATCATACTTCAACATGTAGGCCAGGTAATCAGGATCGAGCAGGTCATTGATACCGACGATTTCGATGTCCGAGAAATTCTTGACCGCAGCGCGAAACACCATGCGACCGATACGACCAAACCCATTGATGCCAACTTTGATAGCCATGCTTTCCTCCAACGGAGCGTTTTTCATACAAGAGACAGGCGGGCATCATGCCCGCCCAACAGGATCAAGTGTAGACCCGATTCGTTAAAAATCAGCACCAGGCTGGAAGAGATCCGTGACGGCGGCGACCACCCGTTCGGTCGTAAAACCGAAGTACTGGAAGATAGCCTCCGGCGAACCCGATTCGCCAAACCGGTCGATGCCGATCACCACGCCACGCGGCCCGGCATACTTGTACCAGGGCGCCGTCACGCCGGCTTCCACCACCACGCGCCGCGTCACCGCCGCCGGCAGTACCGACTCGCGATAAGCAGCGTCTTGCGTTTCGAACACATCGACCGACGGCATGGACACGACGCGAATCCGCCGACCCTGCCCGTTCAACTGCCGCGCGGCATCGATCGCCAGCTGCACTTCGGAACCGGTGGCGATGACGATGACTTCCGGGTCATCGCCGCAATCCAGCAACACATAACCGCCGCGCGCGATAGCCTGCACCTGTTCGGGGGTACGATCCTGATGCGGCAGTTTCTGGCGGGTGAAAATCAACGCGGTCGGGCCATGGACCCGTTCCAGCGCCGCCTTCCAGGCCACGGCGGTTTCCGTGGTATCGCAGGTCCGCCACACCGACAGATCGGGAATGATGCGCAAGCCAGCGACATGCTCGACCGGCTGATGAGTCGGACCGTCGCCGCCTACGCCAATGGAATCGTGGGTCAGCACGAACACGCAGCGCAACTTCATCAGCGACGACATACGAATCGCGCTGCGCCCGTAATCGGCGAACATCAGGAAGGTGCCGCCAAAGGGAATGTAGCCGCCGTGCAGTGCCAGACCGTTCATAATGGCGTACATTGCGAATTCACGCGCGCCATAATAAATCAGATTGCCGTCGGGATGCTCAAAATCGACCGGCCGACAGCCGCTCCAGGGAATGCCTGTCGATTCCATCAGATCCGCAGAACCGCCGACCAAGCTGGGGAAATGCGGACCGTACGCTTGCAATGCCCGTTGCGATCCCACCCGAGTGGCGAGATCCTCATGCCGCTCCTGCGAAGCCTGGATGAAATTCCAGGCCAGATTTTCCCAGTCTTCAGGAAAACCACAGGCCAGCCGTTGTTCGAATTCCGCCGCCACTTCGGGATATTTGGTCCGATAGCGGGCAAACAGCTCGTTCCATTCATTCTCCCACACCGCACCCTTGGGACGGGCGTTGAAAGCGGCGTAGATCTCCGGCGGGATCACGAACGGTTCATGGCGCCAGCCAATCGCCTCGCGAGTCGCGGCGACTTCGGCAGCGCCCAGCGGCGCGCCGTGCGATTTCTCGCTGCCGCCCTTGTTGGGCGACCCCCAGGCGATGGTGGTCTTGCAACAAATCAGGGTAGGCTGCTTGGAATTGGCTCGCGCCTGCACCAGCGCCTCGTGGACCGCTTCGGCGTCGTGGCCATCCACGTTCGGGACCACATGCCAGCCCAGGGCTTCGAAGCGCTTGGGGACGTCATCGCCGAACCAACCGCGTACCGGTCCATCGATGGAGATGCCGTTGTCGTCGTACAGACAGATCAGCTTGCCCAGCCCCCAGGCGCCAGCCAGGGAAGAAACTTCGGACGAGACGCCCTCCATCAGGCAGCCATCGCCCAGAATGACATACGTGTAATGATCGACGATGGGGAAACCGGGGCGATTGAAGCGAGTCGCCAGCGCGCGCTCAGCCAGCGCCATGCCAACCCCGTTGGCCAAACCCTGTCCCAGTGGACCGGTCGTGGTCTCCACACCGGCGGTGCGCCCGTACTCCGGATGCCCTGGGGTCCGGGAGCCCAGCTGCCGGAAATTGCGCAAGTCCTCAATGGTCAAATCGTAACCGCTGAGATGCAACAGGGAATACTGCAACATGGAGCCATGACCATTGGACAGGATCATACGGTCACGGTTGAACCACTTGGGATTGGCGGGGTTATGCCGTAGAAAGTCATTCCAGAGCACCGCGCCGAAATCCGCCATTCCCAACGGCGCACCGGGGTGGCCGGACTCCGCCCGCTGCACCGCATCCATGCTCAAAGCGCGAATGGCGTTGGCCAGTTCGCGACGGGTGGGGTTGGGGGTTTCCCGAACAGCGGGGCCGGACGCGGCTGGCTCGTCGCTCAGGGCATCCTGACGACGTGCAGCCAATTCACTACGCGAGGGCATGAGCTCTCTCCTGCATCAGCTTATATAAGTACCGGGGAAGCACCGGTGGCCAACGCATCCGACATCTGGGTCGGTGCGTCACGACCGGCTGCGCACGTCTCTCTTGTGGGACGTTAACCCAAGGACATCACCGAGGATGTCCGGGGCGCGCCAAAACCTCTCTGGGGATTGGTGTCGGCCGAAAAGGGCGGTCGATTATAGAAAATATCGGCGTTTACGCCAAATGATTCTTGTAGTGACGATCGACGCAGTGCACGCGCTTTCGCCTCCAATCGACGTCAATCGCGCCGCAGACTATCGGAAACCGCCACCGGCGTCGGGTAGCGCAGCACCAGATAGTAGGTGGAGGCGATGAATGTCAGCAATGTGGTCGCTTGCACCAGATAAGAGGCTTCGCGACCGATCAGCTGATTCTTCTCGGCCAGCACCGCGATCAGCAGGGCGAACTCACTGACCTGGCCCAACCGCACCCCCACTTCCATAGCGATCCGCCCCCGCTCTCCGGCCCATTGCAGAAATCCGCGAAACACCCAGGGCTTGGCCACCAGCAACAATGCGCCCAGCAGCAGAGTCGGGAAAAATACCGCGCCCAGCATCCCCAGATCGAAGCTCGCGCCCAGCGAGAAAAAGAACAGCACCAGGAAAAAATCCCGCAAAGGCCGCAGGCTCTCAGCGATATAGAGCGCGATCGGGCTGGTCGCCAATGATACGCCGCCGATGAATGCGCCGATGGCGTAGGACAATCCCAGCAACGCCGCCACCTGCGAAACGCACAGGCACCAGCCGATGGCCGTCAGGAAAATGTACTCACGGATCTTGTCGAAACGGCGAATCAACGGGATCAGCACATAACGGGAAGCCAACCAAGCGAACCCCAACAGCAACGGCAAGGTGACGATCAGCAAACCCAGGCCCCGCAGCGACGAACCGCGCCCGCCCAACCCTTCGATCAGCAGCAGAACGGTGATGGCCAACAGATCCTGCAACAGCAGAATACTGATGATGATCTCGCCGGTGTGCTGGTGATGCAGGGTACGGGTCGGCAACAGCTTGAGACCGATGATGGTGCTGGAGAACATCATCGCCATGCCGACCAACAGGCTCTCGCCGGTCGTGTAACCGAACAGCCACGCGACCCAAGCCCCCATCGATGCGAAGATCAATGAGGTGCTCAGCGTAATCAGAGTCGCCTTGCGCAGCATCTGCAACAGACGCTGCGGCGACAGATCCAGGCCCAACAGGAACAACAGGAACATGATGCCGATCTGGGCCATTTCATCGATGGCCGAGGCATTGTTGATCAGTTGAATTCCATAGGGTCCGATGAAAATGCCCAGCACGATGTAGGCAATCGGCAAGGCTTGACGCGCATATAGCGCGAGCGTGGCGAATAGCGCCGCGCCGGTAAAAATCAGGAAAAGGGAAAAAATGATGGGATTCTGGGCGTCGTGCATGTTCCAAAGATCCTGGGTCCGACCCTGCCGAAAGCGTACCGGACCCACCGGACAACCTTCGAGAGACGTGATGAAGGCAATACTTCAATTCTCGCCTTCATCATACCCGACGCTACCGCTTCGCTCCGATCCCATCGCTCATTCAATCCGCCAACCGGCCGTTCCCTGGCCGGTGTGCCCCGTCATCGGCACTCTTGCTGCTGGCCGGGCGGCAAGCTCTTGCAATCCGGTAGCCGCCGCATCGGCTCCGCCAGTTTCTGCTGTTGTCGCTGTTGCTCCACCTGCTGTTGTCGCTGTTGCTCCACCTGCTGCTGGCGTTGCTGCTGTTGCTGCTGCTGGAGAATGGCCTGCTGACGCGCCTTTTCCTGCTCCGCCTGCTGGTGTTGCTGCTGCTGTTGCAGTCGAAGCATGTCCTGTTGGCGCGCCTTCTCCTGCTCCATCTGCTGCTGGCGT
>Ga0116181_1000245_pt1 | contig 48595 bp, 40 predicted proteins | sample AD_UKC075_MetaG_FD_89752 | JGI IMG/M metagenome (GOLD analysis project Ga0116181, IMG submission 89752) | Active sludge microbial communities of municipal wastewater-treating anaerobic digesters from USA - AD_UKC075_MetaG | ecosystem: Engineered > Bioreactor > Anaerobic > Digestate | place: USA... | reverse complement strand
TCTGCGAGATTGGCACCTTTGCCCCGAGAAGATTTCTCATCGAGGCATTGCCTTCACTGAACAAATAAACATACTTCGTCATAGTTACCTCCATTTATGTATTATGTAATTTATGGATTGCAATTCAATAAGAAGCAATTACCGCTGATAGCCCATACCATTATAACAATAATATCGCTATTTGCAAACAGCTTTTTTGTATTTTGTATACCTTTCCCGCTATTTCTCATACATGCTGCAAACACTGATTTTAATAGCATTGCATCAGTGCCAACGTTTATTAACTTTTCCCAATAGCTCTGTATTTTATTACTATAATTTTAGAGGATATCGACAAAAGCCAAATACATGTATCCGGCAACCAGCACACCCTCATCTTTTGATGAAATCCCTGAAACGGCTGGAATACCTGTATTCTCCGTTGCTCAGCACCCAAAATGCCTCTGTTTCCGGCATCGATTCAATGAATTCCATCCCTTCCTCCAGCGACATGTTGAAAACAGCCGTAGATAATGCATCCGCCATTCCCGAGTCCTTGCAGACGATCGAAACCGACTTGTAATCCTCTGACGGATAAAGCGTATCCGGGTCTATGATATGGTGATAGTTCTTCCCGTCGACTGTATAGTATCTTTCATATATGCCGCTGGTAACCACTGAAGCATCGGTGATATCCAGGATGTAAAGTTCGCTGCTGCCCTCTCCCGGATCGGGATTCTGGATGCCTATGTTCCAGGGCTTCCCTGTATTACTCCTGGAACCGATGGCACGGACATTGCCGCCAACACTGATGAGCCCGGAAATAAAACCATTCTCGACTGCTATCCTGCTCACCTGCTCGACAGCATACCCTTTCGCTATAGCCCCTACGTCAAGGCTCATCTCAGGATCTGCAAGATATACAGTGGACGCTTCCTCATCTATAATGACCTTATTTATATCCGTGTGCTCCGAAGCCCTTTCCAATTCCTCCACAGGGGGCAGCCCGGCAGTCTCCGGTTCCTCCATGCCTCTTTCACGGTAATCGTGCCATATCCTCAGGACTGCGCCATATGCAACATTTATTTTCCCCCCCGTTTTCTCATGCCACTGCCTGGCATAGCTCAAAAGGTCGATAATCCTTCTGTCCACCTTCACCGGCGCCTTGCCTGCATAATCATTCACGGTTTTGAGGTTGTTCAGTCCCTCATAGCTGTTGTAGATGTCGTAGAGCTTGTGATATTCCTCAAGACTGTCATAAATCAACTGTGAGTGCCTGGCGAATTCATCCTTGTCATTTGTATAGGCAATTATAGTCGTCCTTGTATCGAACAGCCTGAGGAAAGTGGCCTCGTAGCGGACAGGCCGTGCATCACCACAGCCGGACAGGCTGAAAAACAGACCTGCCATAAAAACGGCTGATATCAGCAATGCGGCATGTTTTCTGCGTTTCATGACCTTCCTGCCACACTTGTGATCTTTCAGGATCTTTATCATATCAAGACCTTCCCGTTTGCCAAAAATAATCAGAGAGGCAATTCATGCCTCCCCGACCAATACTATCACAAATTTGTCGAATTTTCTATCTGGCGTTTTTTGATGCTTTCTCTATCACTGCGATAAAATCATTAACATGGACAGTCACCGAACTGGCCAGTTCAGCTTCAGCAGGCGCTCCTTCCTCATTCAGGGATATTCCGCTGACCTCACTGGCGGTCTTACCCTTCACGTATTCAGCAAATGCTGCGGCCTGTTCATTCCATTCCTTGCCGATCCCTGAAGCCTTCCTCATGCCATACTGATCTCCCAGCTCGTTCTTGGTCTGCAGAACGGCATTAGTCAGATCAGTCGTTATCTGCCCCATTGCATTGAAGTTGACATTGGACTGGGATGCATCGATGATACTGCTGGTGATTTTTCCGTCAGCACCGAAGGTAGTAGCAGTATACATCGAATATGCCTGCGCCAGGCCATCTTTGTCAGCAGTTGCATCGGCAGACTTGTCTATGGTGGTCACGATACCCAGACCGAGCTTGTCACCTGCCTCTGCTCCCAAAGCCTGTGCATTGCCGACTGCCTTTTCCAAAACGGCTATAAGGTTATCGACATGCATCGTCACAGATGAGGACAGCTCTGCCACAGCAGGTGCTCCGGTTTCATTCAGGGCTATGCCTTTCACCTCTTCGATGGTCTTGCCCTTCACATATTCAGCAAAAGCATCTGCCTGCTCATTCCATTCCTTGCCGATCCCAGATGCCCCGATCATGCCGTAATCCGTCTTCAGCTCCTGTTTGGTCCTGACCACGGTATCAAGCGGCGTAACTATCTTGCCGTCTGCAGAGAAATTGATCTTTGTCTGAACCGCATCGAATACGCAGTTCGTTATTTTCCCCTGGGCATCTACAGTTACTGCAGCAACTGTTGAATCGATCTGTGCAAGGCCCTCCTTGTCACCTGCATCTGTGGATTTGGCCACGGAGGATATGACAGCAAAACCTGTCCTGAGTTTGCCTGCAGCCGTACCATCACCGCCAGGTGTCTGTTTTGAACCCTGTCCGCACGCAGTAAGCACAGACATCACCATAACCAGACTCATTATTACTCCGATTATTTTCTTCATAAATAGCCCCTCCATTACTCATTTTCCTTAACCATCTATTTACGCAGCCTTTCAAAGGCCGGTATGATAAACTTCAGCAGCAAAGCTGTAACGATACCGGCACCAACGCCGGATATGAGCAAAACAGGCAGATATGCCCACAGATACATACCAGTGTAGATGAATGATATCGCAACAAACTGTCCCAAATTGTGAGCTATCGCCCCTGATATGCTGATCACCGCGTATGATGCTTTGTCCCTGAACAAAACCATAAGTATGAGCATTACTGTCAAGGATAGTATTCCACCCGACAGACTCAGTATTCCTGCGATCATCCCTCTCGTCATCGCAACAAACAGGCTTTTCAAAACCGCTATGGAATAAGCCTGGCCTTTCGAGAGGAAAAACAGTGCATACATTACTGCTATATTCGACAAGCCGAATTTTACACCGGGCACAGGCAGCGGCAGGGGCGGAAATGAGTTTTCCACGACCGACAGGATCAGGGCAAGTGCAAATATCATCCCTGTAAGCGCAATACTCCTGGTGCTCCGGGAATCCTCCCCGGCAGCATCCATCTTTGCGGGATGATTCAATATGCCGTTGATTTTCTTATCTGCCAATTTTCATCACACCCGTTCCGCGCCATCGACCTGCTGTTTTAAGCGCTCACTGCTCTCCACTGCTTCCTATCACGATATCGGGATCGCCCTCTTTCCATCCATCCGTCGGTACGATCTTCACGACTATACCATTGGGCAGACATGCGGCACTCTGTCCTGCCAGATGTATCCTGCCTGTCCTGATGCATACCTTGTCCGGACAATCGGACTGGATGAAACGGATACTCCCGTCTTTATCAACATGGAAAACCACATCTTCATCCTGCGGTATCGAAAAAGTCATTTCCTGTCCCGGGACAAGCTCCACTGCTTCAACCAGATCAGACCAGTAATAGATCTCAGCCCTGACCGGTCTTCCTGAAACCGTATTGCTGTACAGATACCATATCGCCATTGCAGATACAATGATCGCTGCTATTATCAGGATGTCGGTTTTCTTGAACAGCTTCATGGCTTTACCCTTCCATTTCGCATGTTAATATATACCCGCAGACTGAACACACAAACAACGTGACGGCTTCATTTTTCAGATACGCTGACAGCATGTCCCGGCCAGCCAGCTGCTGTGCCGCCGCTGCTCTGCTGAACACTGTTGATAACCTGAACATAACTGCATTACTCTCCGAACTGCTGCAGTGCAGCACTGATAAATACCGTGACCGTCAGCGAGCCCATAATTATTATATAGTTTTTGATGGATGTTATAAATGTGGCGGCTTTATCCTGCCGTTTCAGGAAAATGCTGATATTCTTCTGTACGGCAAAGATCGTCAGAAGTGTTAGCAGTGTGACCGGCGACAGTATCCTCAATGCGGCCATCGCCGCGATCGATGCATATGCCGCATAATACAGGAATGCAAACAGATAAAGTGCCTTCTTGCCCAGATAATAAGGTAATGTATACCTTTTGACCGCGATATCTCTCTCCAGGTCGCAAATATTATTCGCAAGCATGATGTTGGCTGTCGTGCATACCGGAGGCACCGACAGCAGAAGCACTGTCAATATCGGCACGACCCTGAACTCCAGCCTGATACTCTCCCATCCTGCTTCAAACGTGATGAACGTTCCTTCAGGCATATTGATATAAAGCAGCAGAAAAGGTATGAACAGCCCGTAAAACACACCTGACATCACTTCACCCAGTGGCTGTCTCGATATCGGAACAGGGCCATAGGTGTAAAGCACGCCTGCCAGGAAGCACAGTCCTCCCAGCAGCAGCACTACGATGTCTGTAAGATATGCCAGATATAGCCCCAGTGCCATACTTAGCCCGAACAGCACATAAATAATCGCCAGGGCAATGCGTCTTTCAAACTGGAGTACCTGTTCATTGGTCTTCGTATCGATATAATTGTTGATAGCTGTAGTCGTAAGATCGAACAGGAACATGGAAAGGAAAAAAACCCCGGTTCTCAGCCAGTCGATCTGCCAGCCCTTGTACGATATAAAAGCGATAGTCAGCAAAAATGCAAATGTGCTGGTTATTTTCGTTTTGATCTCGACATAGCTCAAAAATCGCTTCAGCAAAGCCTGTCCTGCACCTCTTCCCCAATTTCGTTCTCATCAGCATATGTCAGCTCTCTCCGCCAGGTCCAAACGCCATCCGCGTCCGCCTCATCTCATCAGCGCTCTGTCTGCAAGCTTCGCAAGCCGTTCTTTTTTGTCTTCAGATGTATCCAGCCTGTCCAGCAACCTTATGTACTTGCTGTGATACCTTTTGGCCACCATCCTGGTAAAACTCAGTCCTTCTGTCCTGACAACGGCCTCATTGATCTCGTCCCTCGTAACACTGTTGCCTGCCGCTCTTTCCTTCAGCCCGGAGTCCTTCTGGAGAGCCCTGATGACCGGCAAAGTCACCACACCTCTCTCAAAATCAGACTGTACCGGTTTCCGCGCAACGCTTTCATCAGCTTCAAAATCCATACAGTCATCTGTCAGTTGGAAAATCATGCCCAGATAACGCCCCAGCTTCTTATATGTAATAAACTCGGAACTATCACAGCCGGAAAGGACAGCCCCTGCGAAATATGAAGCTTCGAACAGTGCCGCTGTCTTTCCTGATATTATCCTGAGGTACTGATAGACAGAAAGATCGAAATTCCCGTTATTGATATGCTGGCTCAGCTCACCTGCACAGATCCTGGACACATAATCCGGCATATCGATATCGAGATAATCCTTTTTATTTTCTATCGATGCCGCCAGCCGCAGGGCCGTACTCAAAAGATAATCGCCACATATCACAGCGGTTTTTTTACCGAATTTTTTCTGCAGTGTCGGCAGACCCCGCCTGGTATCTGCATCATCGATAACATCATCGTGAACAAGCGTAGCAAGGTGCAGCACTTCGATCGAGGCTGAGAGTCTGGCAGCATTGGTGTCGATCAGACCCTCTTCGTCCATCGCACAGGTCAGCAGCGAAACAGCACGGAAAAACTTCCCGCTGGTCTGTGCCAGGTAGCCCGTATACGTCCTGACTATCCCGGGGGAAGAGAAAAGCGCTCTGTCGACCTCTTCCTTCGCAAGTAAAAGAGCGCTGTCAAAATCAACAAGAGCTTTTCCGGCAGTGTTGTTATTATCTGTGATCTTTTCTGCAATAACACTGTCAGTCATGATACAAATACCACTTTCTGATCCATTTCACTTTTTTCCATCTTTCCTTCAATGCCGGCATTACGTAATAATCAAGGCCCAATGTCCTGCCTCCTCCTACCAGGACGGCAATTGCGGCAAAGACCATCCAGAATGTGGACAGATAGAGACCGGTGGTGGTCACGAACATTGCCTGCAATATAAGTGACGCCGCTGAAGCAGGCGTAGTAAACAGGCCTGCGATCAGGGCAAGACCGATGAGTATCTCAGCCAGCACGATGAATATCTGCATGAACATCGTAACAGATTCATTTGGTAGTATCAGATTATTTATAAACGAGTTGACAAGAGGGACATCCAGCTTGAACGCATAATCCCCCAACGCTGAATTCACCGGATCCTTTCCGCTTACGAACAGTACCCTGAATAAGCCGAGGAAATCGAAATTGATGATTGCGGTCCCGGCTGAGCTCACAGCTTCTGCCGCCGGAGTTGCAGCACTTGCAGCGTCTGTTGCCATCCCTGTGGCTGCACTGATCACATCTGCTGCTGTACCGGTTGCCGCACTGACCGTGTCGGCCACAGCACCCGTAGCCGAACCCACCGCATCCGCTGCTGCCGGTGTGGCTGCACTGGTCCCGTCCGAAGCTCCGCCTGTGCCGCTCAATATATTGTTATACCACTGATTTGCCCCTGTGAAGAACCCTGTCAGCTTCGGTGAGACAAACCAGCCTTCCAGAATCTTCTTGATCCCCTCAAACACCCACACTGCTCCCAGCCACACCCTCAACGGCATCAGCAGGAAGCTCGGTGTCCGATTCGACAAATGTCCGCCCACGAAGCTTCTGCGATGCCGGATAGTGAAGAATTCCTTCTTCATGTAGCTGAAAACCTTGTTCCATCCCAGCAACTGCACAAAATAAACAATGTTGATGAAATGCTTGACAAACATGGCCAGGAACGACGGCAGGCTGAACATCCTGTTGGGCGTACCCACATACGCGACGCCATATCGTCCGCCTATGCTCACCATTATCCCATGGAAACTGGGATCATATTCCTTCATATCACCCTTGCCGGTGACAGCACAAACTATATTATGTGCCACTGTTTCGGCACTCTGCTCGCAGTTTTCCACCACCTGTGGCACCGGATGCTTTTCGCCTTTCGGTATATAATACATGTTGTCGCCTGCAACGAACACACGGTCATCATCGACAGAACGCAGATACCTGTCCAGCTTTATGCGGCCTCTTTCAGCAGAATCCAGTTCCTCAGCCGCTTTCGACGTAATGTCGGCAGCTTCTATGCCGGCTGCCCATATCACTGTACCTGTTGCTTCACGGGTCAGCTTGTCATCAGTGCTGAATTCGATGAAGTCCGCGCCAATGTCTGTCACACGTGTATTCAATAGTACACGCACACCCATCTTTTTCAGGCGTCTCTGCACTTTGGCAGAAAGTTTCGGTGGCATCGTCGGCACTGTCCGGTCCAAAACATCTATGACCGAGATCGAAACAAGTTCCCTGTCGATCTCATATTTATCACAGAGTATCGGAACATACTCAGCCAGCTCACCTGCCATTTCCACACCTGTGAAACCAGCTCCTACCACATGGAATGTGAGCAGCCGCTTCTTCTCCTCCTCATCCAGCTCTCCGGCTGCTTTCCTGAACATGTCGGGTATCCGGTCCTTCAGGATGATCGCATCCTCATAGCTCCAGAGCCTGAAGGCATGCTCTCTTGCCCCTTCGATACCAAACCAGGTCGGCTTCGATCCGGCGCATAATACAAGGTAGTCATATTCATAGCGCTCATTGGTGCCGACCACTGTCTTTTTCTCAAAATCGATTTGCGTGACCAGATCCTGCTTCACATCCACATTCCTGCCGGCAAAAACCCGTTTGAGAGAGATCCTGATGCTGCTCTCATCCACGCGTCCCGCCGCGACCTCGTGAAGCTCTGTCAGCATTGTGTGGAAGGGATTTTTGTCAATGATCGTTATCGATACATCCCTGTTCTTCCTGAACCTTTTTGCCAGCTTCTTGGCTGTAAGGATACCAGCATAACCTGCCCCAACAATAACTATCTTCGTCTCCATGGTCATCTCCCGAATCACTGAATTATTGAAGTCTTAGCAGTACTCTGCTGCACTGTTAAACTTCTGACGATTCTGATCTTCTTTATTACATTCCCATTATTAGCATTTTCAAACGCAACTATTACGAAATAGATGTCGGTTCCGGCAAAAAAAAAGACAGTTCCTGCAAGTGCCGCTCAAGCCTGTCCATCAATGGTGTCTTTTACCGCCTGAGCTGCTTTCAGGAACTGTCTGTCCGTCAAAAGTCGAATTTGCCCTCGAAATACGCCTCCAGTTCATCGATCTTTATCCTGACCTGGTCCATCGTATCCCTGTCCCTTATAGTGACACTGGCATCCTCCAGCGAATCGAAATCGAATGTGATGCAGTACGGTGTACCTATCTCATCCTGTCTTCTGTACCGTTTGCCTATGCTGCCGGTCTCATCATACTCGCAGACATATTTTCCGGTCAGCCTTTCATATACCTTGAACGCCTCTTCGCCAAGCTTCTTTGAAAGAGGCAATACAGCCATTTTCACCGGAGCCAGCGCAGGGTGGAAGCGCAGCACTGTCCTCACATCACCGTCTGACAATTCTTCCTCGTCATATGCCTCACACAAATATGCAAGCGTCACTCTGTCTGCACCGACTGAAGGCTCGACACAATACGGTATATACTTCTCATTGGTAACCGGATCGAAATAGCTCATATCATCCTTCGAATGCTCCATATGCTGTTTGAGGTCATAATCTGTCCTGTCCGCTATACCCCACAGCTCGCCCCATCCGAACGGGAATTTGTACTCTATGTCCGTAGTGGCTTTACTGTAGTGCGACAGCTCCTCCCTGGAATGATCCCTGAATCTCAGGTTTTCCTCTGAAATACCGTAATTAAGAAGCCACTGATAACAAAAATCCTTCCAGTATTCAAACCACTCCAGGTCAGTGCCGGGCTTGCAGAAAAATTCAAGCTCCATCTGCTCGAACTCACGGGTCCTGAATATGAAATTGCCGGGAGTTATCTCATTCCTGAAGGATTTGCCTATCTGGCCGATACCGAAGGGGATCTTCTTTCGGGTAGATCTCTGGACATTCTTGAAGTTGACGAATATACCCTGGGCAGTCTCCGGTCTCAGGTAAATCTCAGACTGGGAATCCTCCGTAACGCCCTGGAATGTCTTGAACATCAGATTGAACTTCCGCACATCGGTGAAGTTGGATGAGCCGCAGCCCGGGCATTTCACACCCTTGTCCTTTATATAATCCACCAGTTGCTCATTCCCCCATCCGTCGACCGGAATGTCTATGCTATTCTCAGCATTCCAGTCCTCTATGAGCTTGTCGGCCCTGTATCTCACTTTACAATCCTTACAGTCGATGAGGGGATCGCTGAATCCTTCCACATGGCCTGATGCCACCCATACCTGCGGATTCATCAATATAGCACAGTCGATGCCTACATTATGGACATTCTCCTGGATAAATTTCTTCCACCATGCCTTTTTGACATTATTCTTGAGTTCAACACCCAGAGGTCCATAATCCCATGCATTAGCCAATCCGCCATATATCTCCGAGCCCGGATACACAAAACCTCTGTTTTTAGATAGAGCAACTATTTTTTCCATTGATTTCTCTGTCAACATCTTTAGCCTCCACATCAATTTATTCTATTCAAAATATGAGTCTGTCAAAATCCCGGCCCAGGTCATGTCAGTCTTTCGCAACCATGTCACAAAACTCGTCCAGGATCCTGTGAGCTGCTTCCAGCTTGCTCATCAGCGGCAGGTCTGTGATCGATCCGTCACGCCTGATAATTTTGATGATATTCGTATCGGTACCAAAGCCTGCACCTTCCAGCGTTACGTCATTGGCCACGATCATGTCCAGGTTTTTCGCTTCCAGCTTCTTTGCTGCATTTTCCATGAGATTGTCGGTTTCGGCACTGAAGCCTATGAGGGTCTTGCTGCCCTTCATCGTCCCCAGTTTTTTAAGTATATCGGGGTTTTTGACAAGTCTCAATACCATATCATCATCAGTCTTCTTGATTTTGAACTCTGACACCTCAGCAGGCCTGTAATCTGCTACTGCTGCTGCCATTACCAATACGTCACAGTTTTCGAAGCTGCTGAGAACAGCCTCGTGCATTTCATCGGCAGTGGTAGTGCGTATAAGCTGAACTCCCTCAGGACATTCGATCTCGACAGGTCCTGATATCAAAACCACATCGGCGCCGCGTTCACTGGCAGCACGTGCAACTGCATACCCCATCTTGCCAGATGAGTAGTTTGAAAGATAACGGACCGGATCTATGTTTTCCCTGGTAGGGCCGGCAGTGACGACCATCCTGATGCCCTTCAGATCCTGTTTCGGGCATAGTATTGAGCAGGCTCTCTCAACTATGGAAGAAGGCTCTGGCAGTCTCCCCTTTCCTGAAGTCCCCTCTGCCATCCTGCCGGTATCCGGCTCCATAAACATATATCCAAGTCCCCTGAGCATCTCTATGTTTCGCTGGACTACAGCATTGGCATACATATCGTGGTTCATCGCCGGCACTATCAGCACAGGCGCCTTCGTCGCAACAAGCGTGGTGCTGAGCATGTCATCTGCTATGCCAGCAGCCAGCTTGCCTATAATATTAGCTGTTGCCGGTGCTACGATGAACAGGTCAGCCTTCTTTGCCAGCGAAATGTGCTTTATATCCCAGTATTCCGGGTCATTGAACATATCAGTCACCACGGGTCTGTGAGACAGTGATCTGAAAGTCAGAGGCGTGACAAATTTCTGGGCATTGGCAGTCATGATCACATCCACCTCTGCTCCCATCTTCTTCAACCGGCTGACGACTTCGACGACTTTATATGTAGCTATGCCGCCGCAGACGCCCACGACCACCGATTTACCCTTCAGATCCATGATAACGCCTCCTTTCGATCTACATCTGATCATCATTGCAAAAAGGTTAAGGTACAATACAAATGACCTTAACCCTCCTCCCGGGACTGCATTTCACGCTGCCCCGGTACCCCTGCACTGTTTATGATGAAATCACTTGATACCGCTTTTTGTTCTGACAAAAGTGATCTTGTTTTCATTGATCTCATGCATCGCCACCGTGACCGGCTTATCTGATTCGCATTCAGTAAGCTTATTTGCACCGTCTGCCAGCTGTCTTGCCCTCTTGGCTGTCGCCACCACCAGTGTGTATCTGCAATCGACCTTATCCAACAGTGAACTTATTGACGGAAATATCATTCATCAGACCTCCTTCGCAGTCATGCTGATTATCTGTTCTGATCATACTCACAATCAGTCAGATTTGACACCAATATTTCTTCAAAATCCAGGCTTTCAGGTATCTGTTTTAGTCCCTGTCCTGCTCATCCTGGACTTCCGCATTTATTCCAGACTCTTTCGCACTCAATCTGTGAGCAACGGTTTCGGGCTGTACCGCCGACAGGATGATATGGTCGCTGTCCGTGATGATGACAGCCCTGGTCCTTCTCCCATAAGTGGCATCGATAAGCATACCTCTGTCCCTTGCTTCCTGAATTATCCTTTTGATGGGAGCTGACTCGGGACTGACGATAGCAACGAGCCTGTTTGCAGAAACGATGTTTCCAAAGCCGATATTGATCAGTTTCATGAACTACCCTCCTTAACTGCTGCACCTGCAACTCATTCTATATTCTGGACCTGCTCCCTGATCTTTTCGATCTCGCTCTTTACATCCACCACAAATCTTGTTATCTCCAGATCATTAGCTTTCGATCCGATGGTATTTATCTCCCTGTTCATCTCCTGCACAAGGAAATCCAGCTTGCGCCCGATGGGCTGATCCATATCGAGTATCTGCCTCAACTGTCCTAAATGGCTTCTGAGCCGGACCAGTTCCTCATCTATGCTGCACTTGTCGGCAAAGAGGGCAGCTTCCATCGCTATTCTGGTCTCATCGACAGGCTGATGTTCGAGCAGTTCGCTGATACGGTCGCTCAGTCTCGCCTTATACTCCTTTGGAACTTCCGGCGCCCGCAGCGCTATGCTTCCAACCATATCTTCAATGACATCAGCCCGTTCCAGAAGTGCTCTCTTCATTGCTTCGCCTTCGGCCTCACGCATTCCGACCAGCGACACAACAGCATTTTCCAACGCCGTCTTCAATATCTCCCACAATTGATCTTCGTCCTCTTCATCCTGCTCGACTTTAAGGACCTCCGGGTATTTCGACACCAGAGAGACGGTGATGTCGTCAGCCAGGGAAAACTTGTCTCTCAGCTCCTCCAGGGCTGTTATGTAAGCCTTTGCCAACTGTTCATCTATGGTTACATGTTTCGAGTCACTGCCATAATCGGTATATGTGATGAAAACATCTATCTTGCCGCGCGAAATCGCCTTGCTTACCAGTTCTCTGACCCTGTCCTCGAGGAAATTTATCTGCCTCGGCATCTTTATGAAAATATCAAAATACCTGTGGTTAACGGTTTTGATCTCGACGGTGAACTCCTTCCCGTCCCGGGAATGCTCACCCCTGCCAAAACCGGTCATGCTTCTTACCATAAGCACCTCATGCTTCCCATTCTTGTTCAATTGGTATTATAACACAATCTCTGCCAATTAAAAGGCTGTTTTGCCAAATTATTTGTCCCTGGGACCACCCATGTCGCCCAGCTCATACATAATCATCGCTGTGACCGCAACACTGGCAGTCTCTGTCCTCAGGATCCTTGGTCCCAGCGTGACGGGTATAAAGCCTGAATCCATAGCTTTCTCCGCCTCACTGCTGTCGAAGCCTCCCTCAGGTCCTATGAAGACAGCGATCCCACTGTCATGAGTCTCTGTCTCTCCTGCTGTATGATGCTTTCTCAGCATTTCCCTGAGGCTGCCTTCCCTGCATTCCTCATAGGGTAAAAGCTTCAGTGAATGGTTTCCCGCCAGCTGCAATGCTTCGTCCATTCTCACGGGATCGCTCACCTTTGGGATGATCCCTCTTCCACATTGCTTCGCAGCCTCCAGCGCAATGCGGTTCCATCTGTCTGTCTTTGCGGCTGCATCACGGGCACTGCCGAACCTGACCACAGTCCTGGCAGTAATGACAGGAACTATCATCCTTATGCCGAGTTCTACGCATTTCTGTATTATGTATTCCATTTTGTCAGCCTTGGGGATGCCCTGGAACAATGTGACCCCTATGGGCGGCTCCTCAATGCTCGGCCTTGCGTCTGTGACCACGGTTTCGATACTATCCCTGGATATGTTCTCTATAACCGCATCATAATCCATCCCGGCGCCGTCACAGAGCACAAGAGCGTCGCCCTTCGATGCCCTCAGGACATTAGTGATATGCTTCACATCTGTACCGGTTATAATGATCCTCCCGTCCTGCAAATCGACCGGATCGGTTTTTACGAAAAACTTTGCCATTTAAAAACCATCGCCACCCATTCTCCCATTTCATCTGCTTTTATCAGCTCAAAGCCCTTCTCATCATATGCTTCGATGACTTCCTGCTTCCTGTCCCGGATAATGCCTGAAACTATCAGGATGCCATCCTTTTTCAGATAGTCCCCTGCAGTGCCGGAAAGATCTATTATAACATCTGCAATGATATTTGCAGTCACGATGTCTGCTTTGACCGGCGGCAGATCGGAAAGGACTCCTTTACGGACAGTCACATTATGTCCAACGCCATTGATGGCACAGTTCTCTTTCGCCACGCTGACTGCCGTTTCATCGATATCTATGGCATCGACCCGGGATGCACCGAACTTTGATGCGATAATCGAGAGTATGCCCGTCCCGCAGCCGATATCCAGCACATGATCGCCCTCCCTGACATATGACTCCAGCAACCGGGCACAAAGCCTGGTGGTTTCATGAGTACCAGTGCCGAATGCCATCCCGGGATCCAATTCAATGACGATCTCCCCGTTTTTTCCTGCATACTCTTCCCAACTGGGTTTGATAACAACGCTCTCCGAGATATGGAACGGCTTGTAATACTTCTTCCAGGCAACAGACCAGTCCTCGTCGTCCACTGTCTCATAGCCTGCATATCCTTCGCCCGCATCAAGGAACCGGGATATGGTCCTGAGCCTTTCACGTATCTCTGCAACCAGCTCTTCGGGGGTATGCTCCTGATTGAAATACGCTTTTACAGTCACATCGCTGTCCAGAGAATCGAGGATACTCCTGTCAGCATAGTCTGGCGAACCAAGGCTTTCCATATGCCTTCTTATCTCATTGGGGTCCTCTATCTCCACACCTCCGGCGCCGATGGAAGTGAGCATCTCCGATACCGCATCGCACGCCTCTTCAGTAGTTTTTATACGAACCTGTATCCATTTCATCTGTCACACCTCTGTTCCTCTCAGTTCAGCAGCTTATTCCCAACATGCAGGGGCCGCTTATCCCGCTGGTTCAGAACGATCGCTCAGCCGTCGGCCAGGTATCTCTGTCATTTTATTGCCTGACTCAACACTCGTCAACCATCGTCTAAGCGCCGCTGTCAGTCTGATCGCCCCGCACAGCACTCAGCAACTGCTGACTAAACATCTCTGTCAGCCGATCACCCGGCCTGACACGCTCATCAGCAGCTGACCCAACTGCGCCAGGCAGCTCGCCGTCATTCCCGTCACATCCCCAGCGCGTCTTTCATCTTGTCAAAGAAGCCCTTGCGCTGTTCATACACTTCATCCCCGCTTATTTCTGCAAACTCCCTCAGCAGTTCCTTCTGTTTATCACTGAGCTTCTTTGGCACTTCTATCTCGACCTTGACATACTGGTCTCCTCTGCCGCTCCCCCGCAGGTATGGTATTCCTTTGTTTCTCAGTCTGAATATGCTCCCTGTCTGAGTACCTTCGGGTATACTGTATCTTACTTTGCCATCCAGCGTCGGGACTTCAAGCTCTGCGCCCAAAGCTGCCTGGACGAAAGTGATGGGTATCTCACAGACCACATCATTGCCCTGTCTTCTGAATATGGGATGAGGGTTGACGATCACAGTCACAAACAGATCTCCGGGCGGACCTCCTCTTACACCCGGCTCACCATCACCTCTGCTGGTAATAATCTGTCCATCGTCGATCCCTGCCGGTATTTTGAGCGTTTTCTTCAGCTTTTTCCTGACCTTTCCCATCCCGCCGCATCCGGTGCAGGGATCCACTATGATCTTGCCTTCGCCCCGGCACATATCACAGGTCCTCACATCGATGAACTGGCCAAATGGAGTCGCATGCTTGTTCTGTATCTGCCCCGTCCCATTGCACCGTGTACAGACAGTCGGGCTGGTGCCCGGCTTCGACCCGGAGCCTTCGCATTTCTCACAGTTTTCATGTCTCTCTACGGTTATTTCCTTCTCAACGCCGAAAGCCGCCTCTTCAAACGATATCTCAACGGAATATTTCAGATCCGCACCCTTCTGAGGACCTGTACGGCTCCTGGAAGAACGACCGAATCCTGTGCCTCCGAAAAATGACTCAAATGTCTCGAATATGTCACTGAAGCCGCCAAAGTCAAATCCTCCGAAGCCGGCACCGGCATTGCCAAAGCCATTGGGGTCGACACCCGCATGGCCGAACTGATCATATCTCGCCCTCTTCTGGGGATCGCTCAGCACCTCGTATGCTTCGCTCACTTCTTTGAATTTTGCCTCTGCTTCTTTATCACCTGGGTTGACATCGGGATGATACTGCTTGGCCAGCTTCCTGTATGCCTTCTTGATCTCGGACTCGCCGGCACCTCTCCCCACCCCCAGCACCTCATAATAATCTCTTTTTGACTGCGGCAATTCTCCAACAACTCCTATCACAGAATACTGAACTCAATATAGTATAATACAAATTCAAGCTAAACTCATCAAAAGGGGACAATAAAAATGTCCCCTTTTATGTCTGCTGACTCTGACTGGTCACGTGCAACAACGCTTCAGTCCGGATGAAATCCCCTCATGCCGGAGGATTTCGATTGTCTGCTTAGTTATCACTTACTCGCTCCGCTATTATAACACATAATTCACACAAAACTTCTGTTTGCAGAAAATTTTTTATCACAACAGTATTTCAACGAGGCGACGGAAATTTCATCGCCTCGTTTATACACTCATATCGTTTTGTGTTTCCCGGATCAATATGATTTCAGATCGGGCTCCTATTTTTTGTCGTCTTCATCTACGACTTTGTAATCGGCATCATACACATTGTCCTGATCCATCCCGGGACCTGCCTCCGGTCCTGCACCAAAGCCGGCGCCCTGTTCCGGTCCGCCCTGTGCTCCAGGATTCTGCTGATATATCTTCGCAGAGATGTCGTAGAACACCTGTGTCAGTGTTTCTGTCGCTGCTTTGATCTTGTCTGTATCAGTGCCCTTCAGCGCTTCCCTGACATTGTTTATCTCTGCTTCGATCTTCGACTTGTCCTCTGGTGACAGCTTGTCGCCAAGGTCCTTCAGAGTCTTTTCAGACTGGTAAACTATCGAATCGGCATTGTTTCTGATTTCTATCTCTTCTTTGCGCTTCTTGTCCTCAGCCGCATATTTTTCGGCCTCTTTGACCGCCTTTTCGATCTCATCTTCTGAAAGGTTCGTCGATGCAGTGATCGTTATCTTCTGCTCATTTCCTGTGCCCAGATCCTTTGCTGAAACATGTACGATACCGTTGGCATCGATATCGAAGGTGACTTCGATCTGAGGAACACCTCTTGGAGCCGGCGGGATACCTGTAAGCTGGAATCTTCCGAGCGTCTTGTTGTAAGCCGCCATATCCCTCTCACCCTGCAGCACATGGATGTCAACACTCGTCTGACCGTCTGCTGCAGTGGAGAATATCTGGCTTTTCTTCGTAGGTATCGTCGTATTCCTTTCTATCAGCCTTGTGAATACTCCACCCAGAGTTTCTATGCCGAGTGAAAGCGGAGTTACATCGAGCAGCAGCAGGTCTTTGACCTCACCCGACAGGACACCTGCCTGGATCGCCGCACCTATTGCGACACATTCATCAGGATTTATACCCTTGAACGGTTCCTTTCCAAGGTACTTCTTCACCGCTTCCTGAACTGCCGGTATCCTGGTAGATCCGCCAACCAGCAGGATCTTGTCGATCTTGTCCGGTGTCAGACCGGCATCCTTTATAGCCTGCCTTGTCGGCTCCATAGTCTTTTCGACCAGATCAGCAGTCAGCTCATCAAACTTCGCGCGGGTCAGCGTCATATCCAGATGCTTCGGTCCCGATGCATCAGCAGTGATGAATGGCAGGTTTATGTTCGATGTGGTTACACCTGAAAGCTCTATCTTTGCCTTTTCGGCAGCCTCCTTCAGTCGCTGCATTGCCATCTTGTCAGCTCTGAGGTCGATACCGTTTTCTCTTTTGAATGTATCCGCCATATATTCAATGATCCGCTGGTCGAAGTCATCACCGCCCAGCTTGTTGTTCCCGCTGGTGGCCAGTACCTCGAAAACGCCGTCTCCTATCTCGAGAATGGACACGTCGAATGTTCCGCCTCCAAGGTCGAATACCAGGATCTTCTGGTCATGCTCTTTGTCGAGTCCGTATGCAAGGGCCGCAGCTGTCGGCTCGTTGATAATCCTGAGCACGTCAAGCCCTGCGATCCTGCCGGCATCCTTTGTGGCCTGCCTCTGAGAGTCGCTGAAGTAAGCCGGCACTGTTATCACTGCCTGCGTTATCTCTTCTCCGAGATAAGCCTCTGCATCCGCCTTCATCTTTTGCAGGACCATCGCGGATATCTCCTGTGGAGTAAAGTTCTTGTCATCTATTTTTATTCTCCTGTCGGTACCCATATCTCTTTTGATCGACATGACTGTCCGTTCAGGATTTGTTATCGCCTGTCTCTTTGCAACCTGGCCGACAAGCCTTTCACCGGTCTTTGAAAATGCCACTACAGACGGCGTTGTCCTGCCGCCTTCCGGATTGGTTATAACGACCGGCTCCCCGCCTTCCATAACGGCAACACACGAATTTGTTGTGCCAAGATCTATTCCTATTACTTTTGCCATAATGTACCTCCCTGAATAAGTAATATTAGTATTGAAAATTTAGGATCACCGACGCTTCTGATATATCAGGTCAGTTTGCCACCTTGACCATACTGTAGCGTATGACCTTGTCCTTGTAAATATAACCCTTCTGGAACTCCTCCACGACGACACTGTGGCCCAGAGACTCATCCTCCACATGCATCACAGCATTGTGGCGCATGGGATCGAAGGTTTCATCGAGAGCCTTTATCTCCTCGACACCGATGTTCTTCAATATCTCCATGAATTGCTTGAAGACCATATCAACGCCATCTTTCAGAGACTGAGCGGAGCTGTCGGCCAATACCGCTTCCCACGCTCTTTCCAGATTATCGATTACAGGAAGGAGCTCTCTGATAACATCGCACACGGCATCATCATACAGAGCTTCCTTTTCCTTGATCGTCCTCTTCTTAAAGTTATCAAATTCAGCAGCAGTTCTCTGGAGCCTTTCCAGATATTCGCCGCACTTTTTCGTCTGCTCTTCCAGTTCTGATTTTACGCTTTCCAATTCTTCCTGCAGAGCTTTTATATCCGAATTTTCGCTCTTGCCGCCGTCATCAGCTTTTCCGCCATCGGAACCGGCATTATCCCCTGTCCCGGACACATCTCCGGTTTGCTGGCAGGCACAGGCCGATGTCACACTGTCGGCAGAGATGTCATCACCGATATTGTTCAAGTTTTCAGCACAGTGTGCTTCATCCTGCTTCTTCCGTTTTTCTTCATTCATTTCGTCATCTTATCCTTTAGCAAATATTTCCCCCTCAGGGATATGAAAACTGTCCGGCAGGATCATCATGGACGCCTGCCGGACCGGGGCGCATATCTTCCTTGAAATTTATACACTTTCATGCTCATGCCCCAGTAGCCTGTTGATCTCTTCACACACCAGCTTTTTCATATAGCCGATGGAAGAAATGACCTTGCTGTATTCCATCCTGGTAGGACCAATGATACCAATGGTACCCACCATCGTATCAGCTACATTGTAATTGACAGTGACCAGGCTGCAGTCTCTGATACTGCAAAGCTCGTTTTCTGAACCGATCCTGACTGTGATGCCAACTGGTCGTGTTGAATCTGACAACGCCTTGCATATTGAAGTCTTTTCATCAAGCAGGCTCAGGAACTGTCTGGCTTTGTCCATATCCTTGAATTCAGGATGGCCGAGTATGTTGGTGGAGCCTTCCACATACATCTCATGATCCCCCATCTGATACATGCATTCGGCAGTCCCGTTCAGTATCGGCGTCAGGATGTCTCCCGTCACACCGATCTCCCTGGCCAGAGTCTTGATCCGTTCAGTATCTGCCTGCTCGAATGTGAGGCCGGCCAGTTTGTCATTGAGCAAATTCGTTATGCGGCCCAGCATCTCTGAAGTCGCCTGCTCGGAAACTTTTATCAGGCTGTTTTTTACGATGCCCGCATTGTTCACGACTATTACCAATGCCTTCCCGGCTTCTATCGGCACAACCTGTATCGCCTTTATCGTACTGCTTCTCAACTTTGGCGTCACGGCCATTGATGTGTATTTCGTAAAGTTCGACAGTACGGCGGTGGCATGCCTCAGCAACTGGCTCAGTTCATAAACCCGGTCTTCCGTTGCAGAATTCAGCTCTCTGATCTCTTCCCTGTTAAGATCATGTGTCGGCATCAGCTTGTCGACATAAAGCCTGTAGCCTTTGTCTGAAGGCACACGGCCCGCAGAAGTATGCGGCTGCGCGAGATAGCCCATTTCTTCCAGGTCTGCCATCTCATTTCTGATCGTAGCCGAGCTCAGCCCCAACTCATACTTCCTGGCGATTGTCCTTGAGCCGATCGGTTCGGCCTTATCGATGTAATCATCGATGATGGCCTGCAGGATCCGTTTTTTTCTATCATCCATTATCATCTCATACACCCCTGAAAAATAAACAATCACTCTACTATATTATTTTACGATGCTATTTATTTATTTGTTAGCACTCTGACCCGGCGAGTGCTAATCTACATTAAACATACCACCATGGAATTTTTTTGTCAAGATTTATTTATATGAACTCCACGAACACGGCATTTGCCAGATCGAAGCCCAGCCTGGTCAGCTTATATCTCGTATCGCTGTCACACCGGCACTTTCCGCCGGGTTCTGCAGTCAGCAGCCCTCTTGCTGTCAGCTTCTTCAGCTCATCTCCATATATATCTTCAGGCTTTTCCCCAAAGCGTTCTTCAAACTCTTTTGAGCTGACACCTTCAGTCAGCCGCAACCCCAGGATCATATACTCAGACATGGCTCCTTCCCTGTCTATCAGCTCAATGTTTTCGTACAGACCGGCCATACCATCGGAAACAGATGGTTTTACCGACGCTTTTGCGGATACTGTTGCCGACTCTTCTGCAAATACTTTTCCTGATACTGACGCAGATGCTTTCGCAGATGCCTTTGCAACAGTATCATTATGATCTGATATGCTGTAAGATCCTCTCGTACCAGTATAATCATGATCTGATTTGCTGTAAGATGCTTTCGCTGCCACATTATCATGATTTGATTCGCTGTAAGATGCTTTCGCTGCCACATTATCATGATTTGATTCGCTGTAAGATGCTTTCGCTCCTGCATTATCATGATTTGATTCGCTGCAGTTTTCTTCCATCAGGAATTCATTCCCGGTCCCTTCACAGCCTTGCCTGACAAAGATACTGCCGACTGCTTCGATATACTCCTCTATGCCGGCCACATTGCTGAACCTTACCGCATCGAGGTGTGAATGGGCCCCGGCTCCAAAACCGACATACTCCCTGGCTTTCCAGTACAGCAGATTGTGTCTGCATTCATATCCGGGAACTGCGAAATTCGATATCTCATACCACCGATAGCCCTTGTCTGCCAGCACATCGACAGCCAGATGATACATCCTTCTGTCAAGCTCTTCATCGATCGGCTCAAGCAATCCGGCATCGAGCCTGTCCCCAAACACTGTCCTCTCTTCTATCTTCAGGCTGTAGCATGAAAGATGCTTGATCGCACCAAGCCCTGTCACCGCTTCAAGAGTCTCGGTCCAGTCCTCGAGAGTCTGGCCGGGCAGCCCGAAGATCAGATCGGCATTTATATTCTCGAAACCACATTTTACCGCATCCTCGACATTATCGACAAACTGCTTCCTGCTGTGGATCCTGCCGATGCTCTCCAAAAGCTGGTCCTGCCATGTCTGCAGTCCGATGCTCAGACGATTCACCCCGGCATCCCTGTAGGCCTTCAGCCTGTCATACGACAGCGTGCCCGGATTGCTCTCCATGCTTATTTCAGCATCATTATCCACATGGAAGCATTTCCCGCATATTTCAATAAGACCTGTGATGTATTGTGGTTCTGTCAATGACGGCGTACCGCCGCCTATGAAAATGGAGCTGACCCGCCGGTTCTCCAGTGACCTGCTCCTGATCAGTATTTCTTTATAAAGGGCATCAAAATAAGAACCGGCAAGATAATCCCTGCCGGCATAAGAATTGAAGTCGCAATAATAGCATTTGGATTTACAAAAAGGTATGTGTATATATATGCCTATGCTTTCATTTCTGTTGCTCATACTATCACCTTAAAACTTGCGGCTGATCCCCTGATCTGGTCCGGACAGTTCTGACCCGGTTCTGCTGGTACAGATCCGATACGCGCACCATTCCTGTATAGCTCAGTCTTGACAATTGTGTTTCCTGATCAGACCCGGACAATTCCAGCCTGATTAGGACTTTACTTGCCCGGCCGATTCTGTTTATCCGATTAGCTTGATCTGACTTGCTATTTCCCGGTTCGGTCTGAACTGAGACATTTCGGTCAGACCCGCTCAATCAAGCTTCAGCACGCTCATAAACGCCTCCTGCGGCACTTCCACCGAGCCGACCTGCCGCATCCTCTTCTTGCCTTCCTTCTGCCTCTCAAGCAGCTTCTTCTTTCTTGATATGTCACCACCGTAGCACTTGGCCAAAACGTCTTTTCTGTATGCCTTCACCGTTTCCCTTGCAATGATCTTGCTGCCTATGCAGGCCTGTATCGGTATCTCGAACTGCTGCCTCGGAATCGACTCCTTGAGCTTTTCTGCGATCCTGCGCCCTCTGGCATAAGCCTTATCCTTGTGGACAATAAATGACAAAGCATCCACAACCTCTCCATTTAGCAGGATATCTAGCTTCACCAGGTCTGATTCCCTGTACCCGATCAGTTCGTAATCAAAAGAAGCATATCCCTTGGTCCTGGACTTCAGCGCATCGAAGAAGTCATATATTATCTCGTTAAGGGGCAGTTCATAGGTCAGCATGACACGTTTCTTATCGATGTATGACATATCCTTGTAGACGCCCCTTCTTTCCTGTGAAAGTTCCATTATGTTGCCCACGTATTCCTCGGGAGTCATGATAGTGGCCTTTACGATCGGTTCCTCCATCATCTCTATGGAAGTCACAGGCGGCATATTCGTCGGATTGTCTATTTGCAGCACCTTTCCGTCTGTAAGCGTGATCCTGTAAATAACGCTCGGTGCTGTAGTGACAAGATCCAGATCATACTCCCTCTCCAGGCGCTCCTGGACTACCTCCATATGCAAAAGTCCCAGGAATCCGCATCTGAAGCCAAAGCCCAATGCTACTGATGTCTCCGGTTCGAATGTTAGTGCAGCGTCATTGAGCTGCAGCTTTTCGAGCGCATCCCTCAGATCATTGTACTCCGCACCGTCAGCCGGATAAATGCCGCAGAACACCATGGACTGCACCTTCTTGTATCCCGGCAGCGGCTCACTGGCCGGTCTGTCTGCCGATGTAACAGTATCACCTATCCTGGTATCCCTGACATTTTTGATGCTTGCGGCAATATATCCCACATCGCCTGCCAGCAAAGCATCGCACTGTGCATATTGCCCGGGTCTGAAGTATCCGACTTCCGTCACGGTGAACTCTTTGCCGGTATACATCATACGGATGGTATCACCCGGCTTTACCGAACCCTCTACGATCCGGACATGTACTATGACGCCTTTGTAGCTGTCATAGAGCGAATCGAATATCAGCGCCCTCAGCGGATCGTCTGAATTGCCCTTTGGCGGCGGAACATGCTTTACTACCTGCTCCAGCACCGCATCGACGTTTATGCCGTTCTTTGCTGATATCTCAGGTGCTTCAGAGCAGTCCAGCCCGATCACATCCTCGATTTCCTGGCGGACAATATCTGGCTGTGAGCTTGGCAGGTCGATCTTGTTGATGACCGGCAATATCTCAAGGTCATGTTCAAGCGCCAGGTAAACATTCGCCAGCGTCTGCGCTTCGATGCCCTGTGTAGCGTCCACCACAAGGATGGCACCTTCACATGCTGCAAGGCTCCTGGACACCTCATAGTTGAAATCCACATGGCCGGGAGTATCGATGAGATTCAGGATATATTCCTGTCCGTCCTCTGCCCTGTAAATCATCCTGACAGCCTGTGCCTTGATCGTGATGCCACGTTCTCTCTCTATATCCATATTGTCGAGGACCTGCTCCTGCATCTCCCTTTCCGTCAGTGCACCGGTCATCTGGATGAGGCGATCTGCCAGTGTCGATTTGCCGTGGTCTATATGTGCGATTATGCAAAAGTTTCTTATCTTATCCTGTCTGTTGCCTGACATTAATCCTACTCCTTCGTCATATCCTGAAAAGTATATTTTATCATCCGCTGTGCTGTTGAGATCTGTCTCAACAAATGCAAAACAATTATAACACCGGAGCTTGATAAAATAAAGGCGTCACATCTCAGGCCGGTTCTCAGGCAAGTCCCAGCTTCTTTTCTGCTGATTCCACCGTCTGGTAAATCAGCCGGTTGATAGTCATCGGTCCGACTCCGCCGGGAACCGGTGTATATGCGGAACACTTGCTGACAGCATTTTCGAGATCTATGTCTCCAATGTTGCCGGGGTTGTATCCGGCATCCACCAGCACACAGCCTTCTTTCACCCAATCGGCCTGCACAAACCTGGGTTTGCCTACTGCGGCTACAACGATGTCGGCACGCCTTACTATACTCGGCAGATCTTTTGTCCTGGAATGGCATATCGTGACCGTTGCATTCTCGTTAAGAAGCATCATTGCCACAGGTTTGCCAAGGATCGGGCTTCTGCCTATCACTACAGCTTCTTTGCCTTCGATTTGGATATTGTAATGCTTCAGCAGCGTTATGATCCCATAGGGCGTTGCGCATTTGAACGAATCCATCTGCAATGCCATTCTTCCAAATGTGTTGGGATTCACCCCGTCCACATCCTTTGAAACGTCGATACTAAGGAAACAGGCCAATTCATCGATGTGAGCCGGCACAGGATGCTGCAGCAATATGCCGTGTACATTGTCATCATTGTTCAGTTCCTGTATCCTTGCAATCAACTGCTCTGTGGTCGTCTCCTCCGGCAGTTCGACCTTCAGCGACTGCATCCCTATCCTGGCACAGGCATTGCCCTTCATCCTCACATATGTTACCGAAGCAGGATCGTCGCCAACTATTATCGTCGCCAGGATCGGCGTAGTGCCGGTTTTTTCCTTTATTCTCTCTACCCTGACTGCCAGCTCCTGCTCAACACTTTTTGCCAGTGCTTTCCCATCCAGTATCAGCGGTGTGTTCATAATACATCTTCCTTCCTTTTCTGTTGTTATATTTCTGTTGTATTGTTCTCTGTTGAGATATTTAGAGCAATAATCAAGTGACCATAAATATGGTCGATATAATTCCAGGCAGCATAATATATCCAATCATGTTGCGTAATAATCCGATCATGCTGCACATAACATCATGCAGGGTAATACGCCGCTGTTTTGCTGAATTAATCAATATGAGCAAAGCAGCACGGTGCTGCGATACTTTGTATAATAACACTGTCAGCGCAATATTACGCTATCATCCAGCATAATACAGCACAGCTTTTCAGAAAATCATTCCAAGTAATAATATCAAAACTTCCGGTAAAAGTCACTATTTGTGTTTTTGTTCAATTTTATGAAGACTGGATGTAAAAAGTTTTACTTTGCGTTCATTGGGTTAATTTCCCCGATATGGAATTATTTTTCGTGTCGGAATTCTCTTTTAAATGTACCCTTTCCATTTTAGTTGAACCCTATCTGTTTTCAGTTGATCCTTATCCATTTTAACAGATCCCTCTCCGTTTTAGCTGATCTCTGTCCGTTTTAACTGTCCCTGTACGCTTTAACTGATTCCTCTTCGTTTTAGCTGTTCCCTCTTCGTTTTAACTGCTCCCCGACCGTTTCCGCTGTTCCCTCTCCGTTTTGACTGCTCCCCGGCCGTTTCCGCTGTTCCCTCTCCGTTTTAACTGCTCCCCGACCGTTTCCGCTGTTCCCTCTCCGTTTTAACTGTCCCTCTTCGTTTTAACTGCTCCCCGGCCGTTTGGACTGATCCCTCTCCGTTTTGACTGCTCCCCGGCCGTTTGGACTGATCCCTCTCCGTTTTAACTGTCCCTGTCCGTTTTAACTGTTCCCTGCCCGTCTTAACTGTTCCCCGGCCGTTTTCGCTGTTCCCTCTCCGTTTTAACTGTCCCTGTCCGTTTTAACTGTTCCCTGCCCGTCTTAACTGTTCCCTCTCCGTTTTAACTGTCCCTGTCCGTTTTAACTGTTCCCTGCCCGTCTTAACTGTTCCCCGGCCGTTTGGACTGATCCCTCTCCGTTTTAACTGTCCCTGTCCGTTTTAACTGTTCCCTGCCCGCCTTAACTGTTCCCTGGCCGTTTGGACTGATCCCTCTCCGTTTTGACTGCTCCCCGGCCGTTCTAGCTGTTTCCTCTCCATTTTCTCTTTTGTTCACAAAAAACCACCCAAAATCCAGAAAAATTGAATTTTCTGTACCGTTTTTTGATTTCTGGGATAAAAAAGCAGCCTTTTTGAACGATTTGGTTTACATAAGTCTAAATTCAGCCGCATTATGCGCCCAGAAGTTCAAAAACGGTACAGTCGAATGCCCAGAAATCAAAAAATGGTACAAAAAACTGCGATATTTTGGAACGGACCTTTGATTGCAACGGGAATAAGATCTTGGACGAAGTACATGACAGCAGGACATGAGGTTACAGGTCAGGATGCATGGCGGCAGGACATGAGGTCTCGGGCCAGGATAACTGACAACGGGAACAAGATCTCAGGCGAAACGCATGGCGGCAGGACATGAGGTTACAGGTCAGGATGCATGGCGGCAGGACTTAAGGTCTCGGGCCAGGATAACTGACAACGGGAATAAGATCTCGGACGAAATACATGGCGGCAGGACATAAGGTCTCAGGGCAGGATGCATGGCGGCAGGAGTCAACATCCTGCCAGAATGCGTGACAAGAGAACTGCCCCCCTCTCCTGAAGAACCGTCCCTCCCTTCCGGAGAACCGTCCCCCATTTCGGAGAACCGTCCCCCTGCCGAAGGACCGCCTCTCTTTCAGGAGTCTTCTCTGTTTTTAAGGGCTGTCCCCTGGATGAGGTCCTTCAAGGCCTCAATATCTTTGCTGAGGTATTCGGTATCGATTCTTATCCTGTGGTTCATGACCGTAATCTCCACATGAGTTACATGGTTTTTGACATCGATCAGTGATAAGGTCTGTTTGCCTGAAACCAGTCTATTCACAGAAATGTCTACTATGACGATGCCCGCAATCAAAAGAAAGCCAACGATAATTAAAGCAGCAAAGCTTACTTTTCGTCTGATTCTTTTTCTTCTGTATATCTCAAGTCTTTTTGAAGTGGAATTCTCTGTATCCATTGACCATATCTCCAGAATCATTCGTGTCTCGACAAATACAGGGTCCTGCATTCCAGAAACCTGAAATGGTACTGTCTCCGCTGGTGCCCCCTAGTTATTATTGACAGCAGGCAGGAAGATATTCGTGCATGGTCGATTTAAGATTTTGAGGGGGCTACTTTTTAACAATGTTTCATCATGTCGCAGACAAAATTCCGTGCGCAGAGCCGACACGGTAAAACCAGAGTCTTTCAGGAAAACAGTTCCCCCTTTCGAAGAACCGTCCTCCTGCCGGAGAACCGTCCCTCCTTTCGAAGAACCGTCCCCCTGCCGGAGAACCGTCCCCCCTGCCGAAGAACCGTCCTCCCTGCCGAAGAACCGTCCCCCCTGCCGAAGAACCGTCCCCCTGCCGAAGAACCGTCCCCATTTTCAAGAACCGTCCCTCCCCCACTCGTTGATTACTTCATTCAGGGCTTCTGCCAGGTACCTGGTGCTTTCCAGGCATTCGCTGAGGAGATTGCCGTCCCCGCCCACCTCCACAAGGATAGATTGGGGTGATATGTGCTGATTGTAGCGTGCCTCCACGATCCAGACCGGTCTTGCCAGCCCCGGATACTTTTCATTGAGTTTCTGCTGGAGCTTCAGCACAAAGCTGAGGTTTTCCCGCCATTTCGGGTGCGGCAGTGTCCCCTCCGCACCAACCACGAACATTATCTGTGCGCAGTTTTTGCCGTTGATCTCTTTTGTTAAGCGAAGTTTTGGCTTGTCACTCTTTACTGCATCCCTGTGTATATCGATATATACCTGGATCGAAGGGTAACTCTTCTTATAGCTTTTGAGAGTATCGACGGATACGCTGTAAGCCGCATCGCGCACTTTGTCATGCACAGTACCATTATGGAGGGTTTCGATGCCGTATTTCTTCAGGTGGCGGGCAAGCTCCTCACCGACTCTGACTACGTTATACTTAGGGTTGCTGTTGAAGCTCGGTACATCCTTCCTTCCCAGGTCCGATTCCTTCAATACATAGCTTTCACTCGTATGCGTGTGGTAAATAAGGACACTGGGACCCTTCTTTGAAAGATCCAGATCGAGCGGTTGCTTCAAAAGCTGCGCAACATCGATTTTATACCTGGTATTGTTCCTTATTGCAATCTGTTCGACTTCCACTATATCGATCTTATCATCCTTCTCCTCATCTTCCATTTCCCAGCTTATGCTGCTGGCTCCCTGGAGAACAGTAGCATCGTTCCGGCCGCTGTCCCCCGGTCCCGGCCTTTCAGAGCCTTCTCCTGCATCGGCATAGCTATCCGTATCTATGCTGCTTTCAGCACTACCCCCTTCAGAAAGTCCGCCTTTACCATCCTCATCATCATTTTTTCCGCTCCCATCTCCACTTTGCTGCCCGGTTCCGCTCTCTTCCGGCACAGTGCCTTGTCCCGGCTTATATGCGTCGCCGGGGTCCTTCCGATGATCTGCGTCCTGGGATTGCAGCAGACCCTCCGGATCCTGCTCACCGACATAAAGCATTTTATAGTAACTCCTGAACAAAGCGGACTGTGCGCTGAATATGCTAGCCGGAGCCTGAAGATCAAATCCGAATGTCGCGGTAAAAAACTCCTTTATTTCATTTGAAAATGAAACACTTGATTTGCCGCTGTTGTATACCGTTTCAATGATGGGAAGCGAGAAACTGATGGTCTTTTTAAAGTTGTCTGTGTCGATATTGTCAATGATTTTTATGTCAAGATGATACCAGAGGTTTCCGAACTGTATTCCAATAAACGTTGCAAACATGGCGAGGATAAGAATCAGGAACGAGTTTGCGCTTTTTTTCAATAGTTTATCGTATGACTTCTGTCTGTGATTTGTATTCATTTTTCCTCCGGCTGGCCGCAATACAGCAACCATCGTTAGTGATTTACATGTTCCATGCAACAGGATGATCCTTATAAGATAATCCTTATAAATCATATTCATAAAGACAGACATAATATGATAAACTGTAAAACAAATATATAATGTGCTTTTACTATTGCATTTGCCTGCACTCAACGGCTATAATTGTGTTGATTTAATTTTACACAGAAAGGTTGAATAGATATAATGACTACTCAGATTGTCTTTTTATTGGTAATGATAGCGCTGATAGGGGTCGGCATTGTCGCCATGAATATTTCCATAAAAAAGCATAATGCCAGGATGGCAGCGACGAAAAAGAAAAGACTGCGCAAATGAAAGCATTGATATGAGATATACATCATATCTCTTTTTTATTATATTCTTTCAGTAGTTTCCGTTCTGATGTTATGCCAGACAATAGCTTTGATAGATCGTCATTTGCTTCTGCTTCGGTGTTGTATTCATTCAACACTCTGCAAAGCAGGTGGCGATTTGCTGTTTTGTGTATTATTTATCCTTTTTTTATTAATCTTAAACATTGTTTCCCCCCTTTTTAACATCACATGCTAATATTTGCAATAAACGAACCAAATCCAGCATACGGCTCAGAACTTCTGAGCCGCTGTTTTTGTCGGTGGCGCATTGCCCTTCCGCCTGGCCTTCGCCACAGCTGCCTCATGTCCCAGTCCGACAGCCGTGCCGGTTTCCTCCATATTCCTGAATGCAGCAGCCAGCATCAGCTTGATCCTGTTCAACTGGTTGACCTCACTGGCTCCGGGATCATAATCCACTGGCACTATATTTGCATTTGGGTATCGCCTTTTCAAAGCCTTTATCATGCCTTTTCCGGTCACATGGTTGGGCAGGCAGGCAAAAGGCTGCATACATACGATATTGGCGGCCCCCTCTTCTATCAGCTCTATCATCTCCGCTGTCAGGAACCACCCTTCTCCGGTGGAATTGCCCAATGACAGCACTTCAGACGCTTTCCGGCCCAATTCATATATGTCTGAGGGCGGGTCAAACCGTTTGCTGGCTGCCAGTACCCGCTTCATATGTCTCCTGTACAGCTCTATCCCCCATATTGCCAGTCTGCTGGCCATAGCCGCCAGGAGCGAACCCGACAGGTATCTGCGATTATAGATAGCACCATATGCACAGTACAGGAAGAAGTCGGTCAGATCAGGCATGACGGCCTCAGCCCCTTCTCTCTCGATCAGGTCCACCACATTGTTGTTCGCTGTGGGGTGGAATTTTACAAGGATCTCTCCGACCAGTCCGACTCGCGGCTTCCTGACATCCGCCAGCTCCAGCTTGTCGAAATCCTCCACTATCTGCCTGATATTCCGCCTGAACACACTGTGCTTCCCGCTCCTGACAGATTCCATGCAGCGGTCTATCCAACTTTCATACAGCAGATCCGCAGACCCCTTTATTTTCTCGTAAGGCCGCACCCTGTACAAAACCCGCATAAACAGGTCTCCGTAAATCAGGGCGATCAATGCTTTATTCAACAGACCAGGTGTGATCTTAAAGCCGGGATTTTTCTCAAGTCCCAGGGCATTGAGCGATATCACCGGTACATGCGCAAAACCCGCATCCTTCAGTGCCTTCCTTATGAAACCGATATAATTGGTCGCTCTGCAGCCTCCGCCGGTCTGTGAGATTATGACTGACACATTGTTGACATCGTAACGTCCCGATTTCAACGCCTCTATCAGTTGGCCGGTGGTCAGGATGGAAGGATAGCATGCATCATTATTCACATGTCTCAGACCCTCATCGACAGCTTCCTTGTCCACCGATGGCAACACTTCGAGATTATATCCGGACTCCCTGAAAGCAGTCTCCAGAAACTGAAAGTGTATCGGCGACATCTGTGGTGCCAGTATGGTATGGCGCCTGCGCATGTCCTCAGTAAATGGGACCTTGCTGAAACTGTACCTGGTCCCCTTGCGCCTGTATCCACTCCTGCTCCTCTCCTCCATGGCAGCCTTGAGAGAGCGCAGTCTGATCCTTGCAGCGCCCAGGTTGCTTATCTCATCTATCTTCAGAACTGTGTAGATCTTGCCCGCCGCTTGCAGTATCTCCTGCACCTGGTCTGTCGTAACGGCATCGAGTCCGCATCCGAATGAATTAAGCTGTACAAGCTCAAGATCGTCTCTGGTCCCGACGAATGTTGCAGCAGCGTACAGCCTTGTATGGTACATCCACTGGTCGACCACCCGCAGCGGACGTGCCGCTTCTGACATGTGAGCAATGGAATCCTCCGTCAGGACCGCAAGACCCAGTTCTGTAATCAGATTGGGGATACCGTGATTGATCTCCGGATCTATATGGTAAGGCCTGCCGGCCAGCACGATCCCCCTCCCGCCTGACTTCTCAAGCTGTGCCAGCACCTCAGTGCCCTTAGCCCTTATAATGGCTTTAAACCGCTCATCCTCTGCCCAGGCCTTCTCTACTGCAGCTTTTATTTCTTTCTTTGTCAGTTTGAACTCCTTAAGCTCTTCATACAGCCTTTCTGCAAGGCGTTTCTTGTCGTAGTACGGCAAAAACGGGTTGATAAAATTGACACCCTCCTTTGCGAGGATATCCATATTCGTTCTGATGACTTCCGAATAGGATGTCACAATAGGACAGTTGTAGCAATTGTCCGCCCTCTCGTCTTCCTTTTTTTCATAAGGTATGCACGGATAGAATATATTTTTGACACCCATGCTGACAAGGCTCATTATATGGCCATGGGCCAGTTTCGCCGGATAACAGACCGACTCTGACGGCATTGTCTCTATGCCCTTCTCATATACCTTCCTGGATGAGCGGGGCGAAAGAACTATCCTGAACTTCAGTTCAGTGAAAAATGTGTGCCAGAAGGGATAGTTCTCGTACATGTTCAGCACCTTAGGTATACCTATGGTACCGCGGATCGCGTCTTTTTCATCCAAAGGCCTGTATGAGCTGAGCAGCTTATATTTGAAGTCGTACAGATTCGGGATGTCACGCTTCTCGACGACTCCGCCGGCACCTCTCTCGCAGCGGTTACCGGACACGAACACTCTTCCGTCTGTGAATCTGTTGATGGTCAGCAGGCAATTGTTGCTGCATTTCCCGCAGCGCTTCATTGTGATATCGGTCTCAAAGCTTTCAAGTTCGTCAGCGCCGATTATGCCGCTCCTCTGTCCATCCGCAGCTCTCTCACGGGATATAAGCGCAGCGCCGTATGCACCCATTATGCCCGCTATATCAGGCCTTATGGCTTCTCTCCCTGAAATCAGCTCAAAGCTTCTCAGCACTGCGGTATTATAGAAAGTGCCGCCCTGTACAATGACCTTTTTCCCTATTTCCCTGGGATCCTTTATCCTGATGACTTTCATCAGCGCGTTTTTGATCACTGAATAGGACAGGCCGGCCGAAATATCACCTACAGTAGCCCCTTCCTTCTGGGCCTGTTTGACTCTGGAATTTATGAAGACAGTGCACCTGGAACCCAGATCCACCGGATCTCGTGCCATCAGTGCTTCCTTTGCAAAATCTTCGACACTCATATTGAGCGAATTGGCAAATGTTTCGATGAAAGAACCACATCCGGACGAACATGCCTCATTGAGCATGATATTCTCGATGACACCGTCTCTGACCTTCATACACTTCATGTCCTGGCCGCCGATGTCCAGTATGAACTCCACTCCGGGCAGGAAATGCTCTGCTGCCTTGTAATGAGCAATGGTCTCGATCTCTCCGAGATCTACACGTAAAGCCGCCTTGATAAGTGCTTCTCCGTAACCCGTCACTGTTGAATTGGCTATCCAGGTACCGCCGGGCATCCTGGCATAAAGCTTTTTCAGTTCCCTTATAACAGATTTGAGCGGACTGCCCCTGTTGCTCCCATAGTGATAATACATCAGGGCCCCTTCAGAGTCGATCAATGCCAGTTTCGTTGTCGTCGAACCGGCATCGATCCCCAGATAGCAGGCTCCCCGATGTGATGCCAGATCCTTTCTGGCGACTTTATGCCTGGAATGCCTGCGCCTGAACTCACCCAGCTCTATCTCATCCCTGAAGAGCGGCTGGAGCCTTTCCACTTCCTGAACAGACACTTTATTTATGGCAGGCAGTCTTCTTCGCAACGTCCTGAAACTCATAGGCTTCATCTTCTTTGAAGCCAGTGCGGCACCTGTGGCTACGAACAACTGTGAATTTTCCGGGAAAATCACCTGTTCATCGCTGAGCCTCAATGTCTCTATAAACCTTTTCCGGAGCTCTGAAAGGAAATACAAAGGACCGCCAAGAAAGGCCACATTGCCTCTGATAGGCCTTCCGCATGCAAGTCCGCTTATGGTCTGGTTGACTACGGACTGGAAAACAGATGCGGCAATATCCTCTTTTGCCGCGCCTTCATTGAGCAGCGGCTGGATATCGCTCTTTGCAAAAACACCGCATCTGGCAGCGATCGGATATATGATTTTGTGATTTGCTGCCAATTCATTCAGTCCGGCGGCATCGGTCTCGAGAAGTGACGCCATCTGGTCGATGAACGCGCCTGTCCCGCCGGCACATGTTCCGTTCATGCGCTGCTCTATACCGCCCCTGAAAAAAGTTATCTTTGCATCTTCACCGCCAAGCTCGATGGCAACATCGGTATGCGGTATGAGCTTCTCAACTGCTCCTGCAGCCGCGACTACCTCCTGCTCGAAGGGAAGCCCAAGCCACTGCGCCACTGAAATGCCCCCGGAACCCGTCAGCGTCACTGTCAGGTCATCACCATCAAATATGGCACATGTTTCATCAACAAGTTCGTAAATGGTTTTCCTGATATCTGAAAAATGCCTTTGATACTTGCTATACTTTATTTTATCATTTTTGTCCAGCACAACGAGTTTAACCGTTGTGGAGCCTACATCAAGGCCCATATGCAAAAGTCTGTCCATCTGATCTCCCAAAATACACGAATATTACAGCAACATGGCCTTATGCTGAAATAGCAAGGCTAACTGTCAGTTGCTGCTGCAACTCAGTCGATGCAGCCAAATCTGCTGAACGGGAAGAACCTGAAAATGGCGCGTCCCGTGATCCACTTTTTGTCGATAGGACCGAAATCAGTGCTGTCCAGGCTGCTCAATCTGTTGTCCCCCAATATATATACCATACCTTCAGGAACCGTAAGATCCGTATATTCAGGCAAATCTCCCTGCGGAGTTTCCGGCTCCTCAGGCAGACCAATCAGCGACAGTTCTCCATTGACATACAATTTCCCGTCTATGACCTCTACCCTGTCTCCCTCAATGGCCACCAGCCTCTTTATCAGCTGCTTGCTCTCCCCGGGAAATCTGAATACTATGATATCTCCTCTCCCGAGCCAGCCAAACCGTGGCCCCAGTTTCTCTACGAGCACATTGTCGCCCTCAGTCAGCGTGGGTTCCATCGAAATATCGTGGACTATCGTCCTTTGTGCCACGAAGGTAACTACGAAAAAACCCACAAGTACTGCTACAGCTATATGCATCAACCAGTCCAGGATTTCGTTTCTCTTTTTTCTGCTCCCTGCCTTCTCTGTACTCTCTGATATGGGATTACCCCCGCTTTCCGCGTTAATACCCTTATCTCCTGATGTTGAAATGTTTTCGTTATCCTCGATCATATCTGCCTCCCGGTTCAGTCAGTAACCTTGATGTGCAGTTCCTCCAGCTGTTTCGGATCGACGACATCAGGCGCTTCTGTCATGAGGTCCGATGCATTCTGTACCTTCGGGAATGCAATGACATCCCTGATATTGCTCCTGCCGGCCATAAGCATGATCATCCTGTCCAGGCCATACGCCATGCCGCCATGAGGCGGTACGCCATATTTGAATGCCTCGAGAAGGTATCCGAATTTATTCCGGGCCTCCTCCTCTGAAAGTCCAAGGAGGCTGAACATCCTCTGCTGCAGGTCCTGCATGTGTATCCTTATACTGCCGCCGCCGAGCTCAGTGCCATTCAGCACGACATCGTATGCTTTTGAGCGCACTCTGCCGGGATCGCTCTCAAGAAACTCCAGATCCTCATCCATGGGCGAAGTGAACGGATGATGCCGTGCAGTCCAGCGGTTCTCTTCTTCATCGAACTCAAACAGCGGGAACTCAGTCACCCACAGAAACTTAAACTCCCTGTCATCCAGGATTCCCAGCCTTTTGGCTATTTCGACCCTCAGTTCACCCAATGAGTCGAAAACGACCTGGTCCTTGTCAGCAACGAAGCAAATGAGGTCACCAGGCTCTGCACAGGTCCTTTTCAGCAATGCTGCCATCTCTTCTTCACTGAAGAACTTGGCTATAGGCGATCTTATCCCATCTTCCTCCACGACTATCCATGCCAGACCCTTTGCCCCATATGTCTTTACGAACTCTCCCAGGCTGTCTATCTCTTTCCTGCTGAAGCCGCCGCATCCTTTGGCATTGATAGCCCTTACGCTGCCGCCACCGGTCACGGCATCGGAAAACACTCTGAAGCCGCATTCCTTAACAAGATCTGACACATCCACCAGTTCCATTCCAAATCTCATGTCAGGCTTGTCCGAACCAAATCTCTCCATGGCTTCCCTGTACGGCATCCTCGGGAACGGAGTCTCGATATCGACTCCCAGTGCCTCTTTGAAAGCCTTTTTTATAAATCCTTCATTTATTGTGATCACATCATCCACATCGACAAAGGACATCTCCAGATCCAGCTGTGTGAACTCAGGCTGTCTGTCAGCCCTCAGGTCCTCATCCCTGAAGCACTTGGCCACCTGGAAATAGCGGTCATAGCCGGCCACCATCAGAAGCTGCTTGAACAACTGAGGTGACTGAGGCAGTGCATAAAACTTGCCCGGATGTACCCTGCTGGGGACAAGATAGTCTCTGGCACCCTCCGGAGTGCTTTTGATAAGCACCGGTGTCTCTATTTCCAAAAAACCGTTCTCGTCGAAATAATCCCTAGCTATCTTGGCAACTTTGTGGCGAAGCATCAGGTTTTCCTGCATATCCGGCCTTCTAAGATCAAGATACCTGTATTTCAGCCTTGTGGCCTCATTCACGCCCGAGTTCTCTTCTATATGAAACGGAGGAGTCTCGGAACTGCTCAGTATCCTCAATTCCGTGGCCAATATCTCGATCCTGCCTGTCTTCATAGACGGGTTGACAGCTTCCGGCGCTCTTGGTGCCACCTCTCCCTTAACTGCGATCACATATTCGTTTCGTATGGTCTCAGCCTTATCGAATACTTCCCTGTCTGTCTGGTCGCCAAAAACTATCTGCAGCAGCCCCGTCCTGTCTCTCAGATCTACAAACAGCAAACTGCCCAGATTTCTCCGTTTATGGACCCAGCCCATCACAGTCACTTCTTTCCCCACATCCGCCTCACTCAATTCGGTGCACATGTGGGTCCTCTTCATACCATAGATCGTCTCTCCCATAAGCCCTCTCCTATCCTGAATCACAAAACTTGCTGCTTATCATCTGGCCGCAGCATCACGCTCTTTAACCTGATTCTTCAACCTGTCAACGACAGAATCCAGACTGACATCCTTCTGGTCACCTGTCCTCATATCCTTCAGCACGCCTTTGCCGGCTTCGATCTCATCGTCACCGATCACGATGGTATATGAGAACCTCTTTTTATCAGCATACTTCATCTGTGCCTTGAGGCTTCGCCCCATCAGGTCTGTTTCTGCCTTGACCCCGCAGCCACGGAGCTTGTAGACCATATCCATTGCCAGATCTACAGCCTTCTGCCCCAGAGTAGCAATATAGATGTCAGGCGCCTGAGGCTCCTCTATGGTCACTCCCTGGATATCAAGCTCCATCAGCAGGCGCTCAACTCCAAGTGCAAAGCCGATGCCCGGTACGGAAGGACCTCCGCACATCTCCACCAGCCCGTCATATCTGCCGCCTCCGCAGATAGTCCCCTGGGATCCGCCCTTCTCCGAAACGAATTCGAATACTGTCCTGGTGTAATAATCAAGGCCTCTGACTATCTTCGAATCGATCTTGTAGTTGATACCAAGATTTTCAAGCCCTGCCTTGAGACCTGCAAAATGAATGCGGCACTCATCACACAGATTGTCCAGCTGCAGTGGTGCCCCTTCGATGAATCTCTTACATCCCTCATTCTTGCAGTCGATTATCCTCAGAGGATTTTTCTCAAACCTGTTGTTGCAGTCCGCGCACAATGTGTTCAGAAGCGGTCTGAAATACTCCTTCAGTTTCTCCAGATAGGGCTTCCTGCAGGCGGGACAGCCTATACTGTTGATATTGAGCCCGGTCTGTTTCAATCCCAGCTTCTCGAAAAACATGTAGAGTATGCTGATGATCTCCACATCGATCTCCGGCCCGGCTGCACCCAGTGCCTCGACCCCGAACTGGTGGAATTCCCTGTAGCGCCCCTTCTGGACATTTTCATATCTGTAGGCAGTTATGTCATAGTAAAGCTTTATAGGCTGAGGGAGCGAATACATGCCATTTTCGATGTAGCTGCGTACCACACCGGCAGTCCCTTCAGGCCGAAGCGTGACGCTCCTGCCGCCTTTATCGTCGAAGGTGTACATCTCTTTCTGTACTATATCGGTAGTATCTCCCACTCCTCTTTGAAACAGTTCCGTATGCTCAAATACTGGTATCCTTATCTCTTTGTATCCGAAGCAGTCACAAAGTCCGGCAAAAACATTGCTCACATACTGCCACCTGTGGATCTCGGATGGAAGTATGTCGCGCGTTCCCTTTGGAGCTTGAATTTTCATGGTTACCTCCCTGTATGTAATCCAACTTCCTCAACAGGACATAAAGTCTCAGGAAATATTTCCCTGTCACGCCGGACTCTATCGACCGCACATGACTGAAAATATCTTTCCCCGGTTTACCTATAAATAAATAAAACTCCCGTCGGATGAGCTGTTCAGAGACGAGAGAATATAATGATGCATTGAATTATCGCCTCATCATATTTTAATCCCAATATGTCGGATTGTCAATATACCTGGTCCCATATCCACGGCGCAAAGCGGAGTGCCTGCTGCTTTACAGTCACTCCGCTGCACTTTTGGATATCATATTCTGTTCTCTTCTGTGCGGTCTTCAATACGGTTTTAAATATGTTTCAATGCGCCATCGCGCCATGGTTTTATGCGGGCTTTCATTCTGCCTTACCCGTTTTTGCACTACACTTCAGATCAAAAATCCCCCTTCAGACACTCCTGTTATTGCAGCATACCCTTTATCAAAACAGTCAGTATCTTGGCCACCTCTGCTCTCGTGGCACCGTCCCCGGGCGCGAATAATTTTTCAGAATCGTCTGCTCCGGGCCTGCCATCGATAATACCTGCCTGCTGCAGGGCCGCCACAGCATCAACCGCATATGAGCTGATTTCCTGCTGATCTGCGAACCTTATCCAATCGTTGATCTTCGGTAATTCGCATCCCATTGCATCGGCAAATCTCCGGATCATCACCGCCATATCCTGGCGTGTTATGCCGTTATCAGGCGAGAACCTGTTGCCACCGGTCCCGGTGGTGATGCCGGCCTCTGCTGCCCATCCTACAGCCCCTGCATAATATGCATCAGGATCCACATCATCAAATTCCACCGTATACCTGCTCAGGTCAGCACCGGCTATCCTGGCCAGCAGTGTCACGAAATCAGCCCGCTTTATTTTATTGCCGGAACCATAAATCCCCTGACCTGTACCCCTGGTTATCCCTCGTGCAGCCAGGAAAGTCACGTATCCTTCAGCCCATGCAGGTACATCCGTAAACTCAACTTTGTTGTACCCGACACCGTACAGTGACAAGTGCCTTGTCCTGAATACCACAGTGCCGGTATCCGGATCATAAATGCCTCCGGTGATGATGCTCATCTCTCCATCTTCACCAATGAAGCACACAACGATGGCATCAGGATCCTCTCCAACCCTGAGCGCATAAGGTATCCTGATGGTGACAAGGCCGGTGCCGAAGTCTGTCACGCTCTTCCCGTCGGCGGTCACCGTGATATCGTATACAGGTCTGTCTCCGATCAGTTTTCTGGCTTCAGACGGCAGTTTGGAAACATCAGCTCCGGATATGCTTATCTCCAGATCAGCACCCAGCTCCTTGAGCACCCCGACAGCTTCCTTATCAAACACCATCTCAACGGGTGTATCTCCCGCATCTGACTTAACCGTCAGGCTCTCTGCTATTTCCAGCATTCCTTTTTTGACGGATGCTACGCCCGCATCATCAGCCACTACTTCAGGGTTCTCCACAGGCTCTTCTGCAGGTGCCGGAACGTACCCGCCTGAAGAACCACCGTGGAAATATAAATCACACTGCATACTTCGGATATGTCACTGTTGAATGCGGCGAAGAATTGTCTCTCAGTGCCGCCGTTTCTTTTGGTGATCTTAAAATACCTGTCCGCAGTAATAAGCTTTATATCATCCGGTAAACCATCCTGAAGGGGAACCAGGTCTGTTTCCACCTTTTTCGGCGCATTACCGGCCGAATCTTCCTCATGCGTGCTTAATGATTGCACTATCGGTACAGCTCCCACAGATCTGTTGTTTACTTCAACCTGCGAAACTTCCGGCATACTGCCATCGAAATTGAGCGGAACTCTGATGCTGTTCATTTTACTTGTATCTGTGGTCACACTATGCACATCTGCCCCACTGTAGTCATTTGTGCCTTCGTATTGACTGACACCATTCCCAGGCTGGTGCAGTTCAGTGTTTTCTGCATTTTGAGCGATGTTTGATGCAGAAGCAGGGAAAAGTAGTCCAAGAAGCATGATAAATACAATAACCAATGATAATAGTTTTCTGGACAACATTCGAATATCAACTCCCGTATTTATTACAAAGCTCAACTGATCCCCAACGGATATGTGACAGAGTTGCTGATTCATTTCAGGGTGAGATTTCTGTCAGATTCTCCGGGCATGGCATAATGTGAGGCAGTCTTATTGCATCGATCCAGGGTGAGATCCCTGCCGTTTTCCCGGACATGGCGATATGTGGCAAGTTATTGCTTTAATTCAGGTATATAGATGTCGTGAAAGCAAACCGGTCATCCCACCTGTCTTTGCTAAACAGACACCTGAGATAACCACGTACGCTTCGGCATTTGTCTATACAGAATTTTCTATATTGTGAGTATTTTATCACTGTTTTTGATATTTTGCAATGTTTAAAGAGACTATTATTTGGATATTCAGGATGTGTCAGGGTTTTTCGGACCAATTCTGTGTTTGGCTTTAGAGAAAAAGGAAATCTTCCTGCCAACCTGGCAGCTGCCCGTTATTTTTCAAAGCCACGGGTTATTTTTTCTTTCATAGCCGATTTGCGTAGAAGGGCCGTGACCCGGATAGACCTTGACCTCATCGCCCAGTTCCATCAGTCTTTGCAGCGAAACCATGAGTTGACTGGTATTCCCAGCTCCCAGGTCTGTTCTGCCGACGCTAAGCCTGAACAAAGTGTCGCCAGTGAAAATACAGCTGTCGGTACGGATCAATATACACATCCCGCCCGGTGTATGACCTGGTGTATGTATGATTTCAAGGTCAGCATTCCCAAGCTTCAGTACATCTGCATCCCTGACCAGCATGTCAGCGCTGCCTGCACTTTTACCGGACCAGAAAATCGCCGATCCGTTCAGTATCGGATCCTCGAGTATGGGGGCTTCATCTTCATGGATTACCACTTTGGCACCCGTCTCTTTTCGCAGCTTGTCGCCTTCAGCCACATGATCGAAATGGGCATGTGTATATATGATGTATTTTAGAGTAAGGCTGTGCTCATCAAGTGCCTGCATGATTTCTTCAAGATCCGCACCCGGATCTATAACAGCAGCTTCACCGCTGTCGCCAAGAATATAGCAGTTTGATTCAAGCATGCCTGTTTTTACAGCTTTCAGAACCATTTCCGCAAACTCCTTTTTCACATGCTTGTTTCTTACAGTCAGCTCTTGCTCCTTGTCACTTCGAACACTCCATCCACTTTGCGGAGCTTCTTTATTATCTTCTCCAACTGCTCAGTATCTACTATCTCCAAAGTCAACCCGATTATGGCGATCTGATCGCGGGTAGTCCTGGCATTCATAGCCTTGAGCGGTATCTTTTCCTCGCCCAGAGTATTTGTGACCTCCATCAGCAGTTGCGTCCTGTCATTAGCCATGACAGTTATCTCAGCCATGTAAGACGCGTTGCTCGACGTATACCACTTCACCTCGATCAGCCGCTCTTTCTCTTCCCGGGCACCAGTTACATTAATACAGTCCGTTCTGTGGACCGATACGCCGCGTCCTCTCGTGATGTATCCGATAATGTCATCCCCCGGCACCGGATTGCAGCACCTGGACAGCCTTACAAGGCAGTTTTCGATACCCTTTACGATAATACCGTGTTCGGGTGGTCTCTTCTTCCTTCTCTCCCTGTCCCTCTCCTGCTTAAGCTGCTGCTCCCGTTCAAGTTCGCTCAGTTCCTCGGGCTTGAGAGTCTTCCTGTACTCCTCACGAAGCCTGGCGATTATCTTGTTGGAGCTGATACCACCATATCCCACGGCAGAGAACATATCATCCAGTGTATTGAAATTGTACTTTTTCAGCACTATATCGACCCACTCGTTCTTGAAAAGCTGGCTGTACTGAAGACCCTGCCTTTTGAGCTCCCTCTCGATATTTTCTTTTCCTCTCTGGATGTTCTCTTCCCTGTTTTCCTTCTTGAACCACTGTCTGATTTTGTTGCGGGCCTGCGAGCTCTTGACGATATTGAGCCAGTCCCGGCTAGGCCCGTGGACATTGGAAGATGTGAGTATCTCGACGATATCTCCGTTCTTCAGTTGATAATTGAGCTTCGCTATCTCACCGTTTACCTTCGCACCCATCATCCTGTTCCCGACGGCGCTGTGGATAGCATATGCAAAATCAATGGGTGTCGATCCACTGGGCAGATTTATCACATCGCCCTTGGGTGTGAATACGAACACCTCGTCGGCAAACAGATCCACCTTAACTGTCTCAACGAACTCATTGGCATCGCTGGCTTCCTTCTGCCACTCAAGCATCTGCCGCAGCCAGGCAAGCTTATTGTCCAGTTCGTTCTTGCCCGACACACCTTCCTTGTATTTCCAGTGGGCTGCGATACCGAATTCCGCCACCTTGTGCATCTCATGGGTCCTGATCTGCACCTCGAAGGGATGCCCGTCATGGCCGATGAGAGTTGTATGCAGTGACTGGTACATGTTCGGCTTCGGCATCGCAATATAGTCCTTGAACCTGCCGGGCATGGGCTTGAAAAGCTCATGCACGAGGCCAAGCACTGCATAACAATCCTTGACGGTATTGACTATCACGCGCACGGCAAAAAGGTCATATATCTGATCGACCGTCTTATTCTGTTTCATCATTTTCCGGTAGATACTGTAGAAATGCTTGGGCCGGCCTTCGATCTGCGTTTCTATGCCGAGTTCCGTAGTTTTTCCCTTTATTTCGTCAATGATGGCATTTATGTATTCAACGCGCTCGCGGCGCTTTTTTGCGATTTTTTCAACCAGATCATAGTATTCCCTGGGATGCAGATATCGGAAACTGCTGTCCTCCAACTCCCATTTGATCCTCGAGATACCAAGCCTGTGTGCCAGCGGAGCATATATCTCCAGGGTTTCTCTGGCCTTCTCCTTCTGCTTGTCCTCAGGCATATATTTCAGTGTATGGATATTGTGTTCGCGATCTGCAAGCTTTATCAGTATGACGCGGATATCCTTGGCCATGGCCAGGAACATCTTCCTGAGGTTTTCCGCCTGCTGCTCCTCTTTGGTGGTATAAGGTATCTTGTCAAGCTTGGTCACGCCATCTACGAGCATGGCAACAGAATCACCAAACTGCTCCCTGATCTCGTCAAAGGTACAGTTGGTATCCTCCACCGTATCATGCAAAAGACCGGCAATAATCGTGGTACAGTCCATCTCCAGATCAGCAAGTATATGCGCGACCTCAATAGGATGTATGATATAAGGCTCGCCGGATTCCCTCAGTTGGCCTTCATGAGATTTTTTGGCCATGGCATAAGCCTTGTTGAGCAGTTCGAAATCACAGCCGGCATTATATTTCTCTATTTTCTGTTTTAGTTCTTCATATCGGCCGTCCATTCAATGCCTCCGGAAAACAAACTCACTGCCATCCTTCCCATATCGATCCTGTCTGATGAGTCTCTGTCGCACCTGTCATATCGACCCTGTCAGGTACCCACTGACGTACCGCCGGAAAAGCCCTGCTGACTCCCGTCTCAGGTGCCGTCAGAAGCTCACCACCGACCTGACACTGTAGCCTTCCAGTTTCTCTCTGCCGTGGAGATAGCTCAGTTCGATAAAGAAAACAAGCCCCACAACTTCGCCGCCCAGCTTCTCCACAAGCTTAACATTGGCATGAGTGGTGCCTCCCGTTGCCAGAAGGTCATCTACCACGAGCACTCTCTGTCCTGGTTTGATAGCATCTTCGTGTATCTCAAGTTCATCAGTTCCATATTCCAGGTCATACTTGATGCCGACAGTCCTGTAAGGCAGCTTACCTTTCTTTCTTATCGGCGCAAAGCCCTTCCCCATCGCATATGCCAGCGGCGCTCCAAATATAAAGCCCCTGGATTCAGGACCTACGATCATATCGAAATCGCCCAGTTCCTCCGCCAGCTTTTTCATTTCCAGGATGCTCTGTTCCAATGCTTTAGGATCCTGCAGGACAGTCGTTATGTCGATGAAATCGATACCTTCCTTTGGAAAATCCTGCACGTGCCTGAGTTTCTCCTTAAGATCCATAGTAAACTCCCTCCGGCCTACAAATTTTGTGCTGCATCTTCATTGAAAACGCGCCTGACAGCCTGCAACCGGGTATAAAGAGTGGATGTCTCCAGGCATACTCTGTCCGCGCCATCCGACTGCTTAACGACCAGGCCTCCAGGCTCTGCGTTCTCAAGTTTCAGCAATCCAAGCTCACTGAATATCTCCAGTGCCTTTTTCAGCTTAAAATAATTCATCCTGATGCCAAGTCTTGCCGACATCTGCCAACTCAATTCATGAAGATTTTCAATAGTAAATGAGGAGCAGCCTGCTGAGTTCCCATTGTCGGATCCATTTGTACTTCCGCTGTTGGAACCATTTGCGCTGCCGTTGCTGGATCCAATTGTGCTCCCGGCTCTCCACCGTGCCCTGACATATCGGAACACCGCCTCGAGTTCCGCCCTTTCAGGGATCAGCGCCGCAGGATCCAGCCTGTACTGCTGTCGCAAACTATTGATTAGCTTCATGACATTATTATAGTCATTCGACAAATCAAAAACAATGTTTTTGTCGAGTTTGGCAAAAACACAGGGCTTTATGTCCATGATAATCAACTGCAGTCTCCGGCTGCCATTCCACTCATTTATATCAGGAGTGAATACAACATCGACAGCGTCGCCCGCCCTGTACTGCTGAACAAGCTCACCCATATTGAAGCCGATGGCCTCGATTGACATATCGGCATCACAGAGCCGCAGCTTAAGATGCTTACCTGTGCCTACCGTCTTTATGTCAGCGATCCTCAACCCCATATATCCGAACCGGGGTTTGGGATTGGATTCGCCGTGAGGCGCCATTTTATCAAGTTCACTCACACTTTCCAGGGTCAGGTCACCGGATTCGACAAAGGCATCTATTTTCAGACAAGGGATCATATCCTCATCTGTCAGTACGCTGTCCGCATATTCATTTATCCGCTTCCGGAAATCCTCTATCCTGCTGCTTTGTATAGTCAGCCCCGCCGCCATCTCATGCCCGCCGAACCTGTCCAGGAGATCTTCACATGCAGACAGGGCACCGAACAGATCAAAATTCCTTATGCTCCTGGCAGAAGCCTTTCCTGTGCCGTCTTCATCTATCGAAATAATGATGCTCGGCCTGTAGTACCGCTCAGTTATCTTTGAGGCAACGATGCCGATAACTCCATGGTGCCAGTTTTCGCCACAGATGACCAGCACCTTCTCTTTTGCCGGGTCCAGCTTCTCTTCCACATATGCGGCAGCCTGTTCTAATATTTCATTCTCAGTTTCCTGCCGGAGCCTGTTCTCTTCGTTCAGCTCCCTTGCAATCGCTTCAGCCACCACCATTTTGTCGGTGGTAAAAAGCCTGACCGCCCTGTCAGCACTGCCCAGCCGCCCTGCCGCATTCACCCTGGGTGCCAGCCCGAACGCCACAGCATAGGAGCTTATCTCCCTGCCACCGTATCCGGATGCCCTGATGAGGGCTTCAAGTCCTATGTTCCCTGTGCTTGTCATCGCCTTCAGTCCCAGTCCGGCCAGTATCCTGTTTTCTCCGACCAGGGGAACGATATCGGCTATCGTTGACAGCGCTGCGAGGTCGATATACTTCATATATCTGTCCGTTCCGCCAGCGGTGCCGTGATTCTCCACTCCACCTGTTATGCCGCTGTTTACCTTCCCGCCTGCAGTGCTGATACAAATGGCCTGGACAAGCTTGAACGCCACCCCCGCTCCGGACAGATCCTTAAACGGATACGTACATCCAGGCTTATGCGGGTTCAATACCGCCACGGCCTGCGGCAGTTCCTGCTTGCATTCATGGTGGTCCGTCACGATGACATCGATCCCGGATTCCATCAGATACCTGACCTCATCCACCGACGTGATACCACAATCCACAGTTATCACAACGGAAGGCTCAAGCTCTTTCACTCTGGCGGCACTGTCCATGGTTATGCCGTAGCCATCCTCCATCCTGTCCGGGATGAAGTAGCTGACATCCGCGCCCAGCGAAGCAAGAAAATCAATCAGTATGGAAACGGCAGTGACACCGTCCACATCATAATCGCCGTAAACAAGTATTCGTTCCCGATTTCCGACAGCCCGGAGAACCCTTTCCACCGCCTTGTCCATCCCATCCATCAGGAAAGGATCATGCAGGCGCGACGCATCCATATCCAAAAAGCTCTTTACATATTCTATGCCCTCAGCACCTGAAACGCCCCGGCTGACAAAAACTTTCGCAAGCAGCCGTGATATCCCGGCGCCTGCCGCCAGCCTGTCCGCTTCCTTCTCATCATATTCCCTGTAGGCCCACAACTTCTGCTGCACGATGATTACCTCTCTCACATATTGAACATTTTCGAGGACCGTCCCCCTTCCGGAGAACCGTCCCCTTTCTGAAGGACCGTCCCTCCCCGGAGAACCGTCCCCTTTCTGAAGGACCGTCTCCATTCCCGCCATATGAAAAAAGCTCGATGTAATCGAGCTTTTTTTCCGCCAAGTTCAGCCTAGAATCCTTTTTACGATCGCACTGACAACCTTGCCATCGGCTCTGCCTTTCACCTTCGGCATCACCGCCTGCATCACCTTGCCCATGTCTCTTGGTGAGGATGCGCCGGTCTCGTCTACCGTCTGGCGGACAATGGCTTCCAGCTCCTCCTCCGTCAACTGCCGGGGAAGGTATTTCATCAGTGCATTTATCTCAGCCTTCAATTCGTCTGCCAGATCCTGTCTGCCACTCTTTTCGTAATCCGGCAGTACATCCCTTCTCTTCTTTACTTCTTTCGCAATGACATCTATTATACCATCATCATCGAGAGTGATCCTGTTATCCTTTTCGATCTGTAGTATTGCTGCTCTTGCCATCTGGATAGCGTTTTTGCTCACGGCATCCTTTTGCCTCATGGCAACTTTCATATCTTCAAGCAATTGCTCCTTAAGGGACATCCAGCCAGCCTCCTGTGACAAATTGAACGCTAAAACTGCGCAGGATTATTTATGCTTCCTTTTCCTGGCAGCCTCAGACTTCTTCTTCCTCTTGACGCTCGGCTTTTCGTAATGCTCTCTTTTTCTTACTTCAGCCAGAACGCCTGCTTTGGCACACTGACGCTTAAATCTCTTAAGTGCGCTGTCGAGAGACTCGTTCTCTTTTACCCGAACTTCTGACATGTATATCCCTCCCTCCGATGGTAGCAATTGTGCCGTGTATAAGCCGTGTTCATTGCTTCGATTACGTGTGGGAATCAAGCTATGTGTAGCACACAGTATATTATATATTATTCTTCAAAATAAAGTCAATAGAAACGGAGCAAACAGGCCACGGCACGTCCTGTCAGTTTATCTGATCGAAAGCCGCCTTTGAATACTCTTTCATATCCCCGGGAGTAAGCATGCAGAATTTTTCCTTCACGTCAACGAAATACTCACTCACCATACCCATCCGGGTTTTGTGACTGCCAGGTCCACAGATCCCTGCACATATCTATGACATCTCTCGTGGCTGTCCAGCCCAGTTCCTCAGCAGCCCTGGACGGGTCGGCGTAACTTACCGGTGCATCTCCCGGACGCCTGTCTGCTATCCTGTACGGTATACTGATACCAGTGGCTTCACCAAAAGCGGCCACCATCTCAAGGACACTGGAGCCCTTGCCGGTACCGAGATTGTAAGCGACTGCCCCGGGATTCTCACTGAGTTTCTCAAGAGCCTTCAGGTGCCCGTCGGCCAGATCCATCACATGGATATAGTCCCTGATACAGGTTCCGTCAGGCGTCGGGTAATCGTTCCCGAAAACACTGAGCTCCTTTAGCTTGCCCACAGCGACCTGCGAAATAAATGGCATCAGGTTATTGGGGATCCCATTGGGATCCTCGCCTATCCTGCCGCTGGGATGGGCTCCCACGGGGTTGAAATATCTGAGCAGTATCACATTCCAACTGTTGTCGGATGCGTAAATATCGCGAAGGATATCCTCTATCATCAGTTTGGTGCGCCCATAGGGGTTAAGTGCACCCAACGGATCGTCCTCACGCAGGGGCATTTTGTCTGTCATGCCGTAAACAGTGGCTGATGAACTGAAAACGATGTTCTTCACACCATTTTTCTTCATGCTCTCAAACAGCGACATGGAGCCTCCGACATTGTTCTGATAATACCTGAGCGGTATGCTCACAGATTCACCTACCGCCTTCAGTCCCGCAAAATGTATGACCGAATCTATATCATATTTCTTAAAAAGATCATCCAGCAGCTCACCGTCAAGGATATCCCCTTTGATAAAATCAAAGTCCTTCCCTGCCAGCTCTCTGATCCTTTTCACAGCCTCCATCTTGCTGTTGGAAAGATTGTCAAGCACTACTATCTCATAGCCTGCTTCCAATAGTTGGACACAGGTATGACTCCCGATATATCCGGCCCCGCCAGTCACCAATACTGCCATTTGATCAACGCCCCCTTCAAAAAAGTCTGAACCCTGCTCTATCCCTGGTCACGAAAACATCGCATCATCTCGCTCCGATAGCTTGATCGCTTTGATTACCAAATCGCTTCCGATAGCTTGATTGATTCAATGCCGTAATCACTTCAATAACATAATCGCTTCTGATATCTTAAATTATCTTCGGCCCCAGCTTGACACCCGCTATCAAATGATAATGCAGATGGAACACTGTCTGCCCTGCATCAGCACCGCAGTTGTTGATCAACCTGTAGCCCTTGTCCGCAACTCCCAGCTTCTCTGCTATCTTCCCGGCAGCGAGGTGGATATCTCCCATTACTGAAGCATTGCTATCAGTGAGCTCATTCACATTGGCTATATGAGCCTTGGGGATGATGATAACATGGACAGGTGCCACCGGATTGATATCATTGAATGCCATCACCTTGTCGTCCTCGTATACAACCGTAGACGGCAACTGCCTTTCAACGATCTTGCAAAATACACAATCCTGCATAACGATCCATCCTCCGTTTATTATATTGCTATTCCTATATCGTCATTTTATCTGCGCTTTAGCAGCCTCAGCCGCGAGCCTCAGCGCCTCGTCGATCTTAGACACATCCTTGCCACCGGCCTGTGCCATATCAGGCCTGCCGCCGCCACCACCACCTGCTGCCTTCGCTGCTTCCTTCACTATATTGCCGCAGTGAATACCGCGTGCGACCGCATCCTTCGAAGCCATTGCCACGAAGCCGACCTTTCCGCCGTGAGACGACGCCAGCACCACAACGCCGGTGCCGATCCTGCTCCTGAGATTCTCGCAGGCATTGCGCAGCGCATCCAT
>Ga0116181_1000244_pt1 | contig 48696 bp, 46 predicted proteins | sample AD_UKC075_MetaG_FD_89752 | JGI IMG/M metagenome (GOLD analysis project Ga0116181, IMG submission 89752) | Active sludge microbial communities of municipal wastewater-treating anaerobic digesters from USA - AD_UKC075_MetaG | ecosystem: Engineered > Bioreactor > Anaerobic > Digestate | place: USA... | reverse complement strand
TACGCCATCACGTCGATGAAGGCCGGCGGCCCGCCGCGCCTGGTGGGCCAGGTGGGCTGGGAAGCCGATTACAGCGAGCAGTACGTCGGCTGGATGGGCCCCACCGACAGCGGCATCGTGCTGCGGCCCGCGGCGCTGACGGCGCTGCTGCCCACGCTGGCCGAGGGCAGCGCCTCGGTCAGCCACCTGCAGCGCCAGCGGCCGGTGGCGTTCGCCCAGCTGCAGGCGCCGCAGCCGATCGAGGTCAACCCGCGGGCCCGCTGACCGGGCGCGGCCGTCCCCCGGCTAGCATGGCCGGGCTGTGGACGACCTGATCGTGCTGCGCCCGGCCGGCCTGTACTGCCCTCCCGGCGACTTCTTCATCGACCCCTGGCGCCCGGTGGACCGGGCGGTGATCACCCACGCCCATGCCGACCATGCCCGCGCCGGCCACGGCCAGGTGCTGGCCACCGCCATCAGCGGCGGCGTGCTGCGCAGCCGCCTGGGCCAGGGCCTGAACCTGCAGGGCCTGGCCTACGGCGAGGTGGTGGTGCACAACGGCGTGCGCATCAGCCTGCACCCGGCCGGCCATGTGCTGGGGTCGGCCCAGGTGCGGCTGGAACATGGCGGGCAGGTCTGGGTGGCCTCGGGCGACTACTTCTGCAGCGCCCACGACGAGCGCAACCCGACCTGCCCGCCGTTCGAGCCGGTGCGCTGCGACGTCTTCATCACCGAGTCGACCTTCGGCCTGCCGATCTACCGCTGGCGGCCGCAAGCCGAGGTGCTGGCCGAGGTGGACGCCTGGTGGCGTGGCAATGCGGCTGCAGGCCGGCCCAGCCTGCTGATGGCCTACAGCTTCGGCAAGGCGCAGCGGCTGCTGGCGGGCGTGGACGCGTCGATCGGGCCCATCCACGTGCACGGCGCCGTGCTGCCGATCAACGACGCCTACCGCGCCGCCGGCGTGCCGCTGCCCGATGCCCTGCCGCTGCCCGAGGCCCGGGGCGCGGCCCGCGCGGCGGCGCTGCGCGGCGCGCTGGTGGTGGCGCCGCCGTCGGTGCACGCCAGTGCCTGGGCGCGCGGCCTGGGCGACTTTGGCGACGCCTTCGCCAGCGGCTGGATGCAGCTGCGCGGCGCCCGCCGGCGCCAGGGTGTGGACCGCGGCTTCGTGCTCAGCGACCACGCCGACTGGCCCGGCCTGCAGCGCGCCATCGCCGCCACCGGTGCCAGCCGCGTCATCGTCACCCACGGCCAGGAGGCGGTGATGGTGCGCTGGCTGCGCGAGCAGGGGCTGGACGCGGGCTCGTTCCGCACCGAGTTCGGCACCGAGGACGGCCCCGACGTCGGCGCGGCCGCCGAACCCGCCGGAGCGACCTGATGCGCCACTTCGCCGCCCTCTACGCCGCGCTGGACGCCAGCACCTCGACCGACGCCAAGGTCGACGCCCTGGTGCGCTACCTGGCCGACGCGGCGCCCGACGACGCCGCCTGGGCGGTCTACTTCCTGGCCGGCGGCCGGCCGCGCCAGACCGTGCCCACCGCGCTGCTGCGCGCCACCGCCACCGCGCTGGCCGGCATTCCCGACTGGCTGTTCGAGGCCAGCTACCAGGCCGTGGGCGACCTGGCCGAGACCATCGCCCAGGTGCTGCCGCCGCCCACCCGCAACAGCGACCTGGGGCTGGCCGACTGGATGACCGGGCGCCTGCTGCCGCTGCGGGGCCAGCCGCGCGAGGTGCAGGTCGAGGCCCTGCGCGCCTGGTGGGACGAACTGGCGCCCGACGAGCGCTTCCTGCTGGTCAAGCTGATCGGCGGCGGCTTCCGTGTCGGCGTCAGCAAGCTGCTGGTGCAGCGGGCGCTGGCCCGCCATGCCGGGCTGGATGCCAAGCTGGTGGCCCAGCGCATGATGGGCTGGACCGATGCCCGCCTGCCGCCGAATGCCGAGCGCCTGGCCGCGCTGCTGGCGCCGGCTGATGCCCCGGCAGATGCACAGGCCACGCCAGTGGTCGACGGCCAGCCCTATCCATTCTTCCTGGCCCATGCGCTGGACGACGGCCCGCCCGAGGACATCGCCCGCCGCCTGGGGGCGGTGGCCGACTGGCAGGCCGAGTGGAAATACGACGGCATCCGCGCCCAGCTGGTCAAGCGGGCCGGCCAGGTGTGGCTGTGGTCGCGCGGCGAGGAGCTGGTGACCGAGCGCTTCCCCGAGGTGGCGGCGCTGGCGCTGGGCCTGCCCGACGGCTGCGTGCTCGATGGCGAACTGCTGGCCTGGGCGCCAGGCGAGGGCGGTGGCGCACCGGCGCCGTTCCAGCAACTGCAGCAGCGCATCCAGCGCAAGACGCTCAGCCGCAAGCTCCTGGCCGAGGTGCCGGTGCGCTTCATCGCCTACGACCTGCTGCAGCAGGCCGGCCAGGACCTGCGGTCGCTGCCGCTGGCCGAGCGGCGCTCGCGGCTGCAGGCGCTGCTGGCCGCCGGCCCGTTCGCCGCCGCGCCGCTGGTCGAGGCCGCCGACTGGCCGGCGCTGGCCGCGCTGCGGCAGCAGAGCCGCGAACGCGGCGTCGAGGGCCTGATGCTCAAGCAGCGCAGCGCCGCCTACGGCAGCGGCCGCACCAAGGCCGATGGCCTGTGGTGGAAGTGGAAGATCGCGCCGTACACGGTCGACGCGGTGCTGGTCTATGCCCAGGCCGGCCATGGCCGCCGCGCCGGCCTGTACACCGACTACAGCTTCGCCGTCTGGAGCCGCCCGCCCGCCGATGCCGCCGAGGCCGACGCCGTGGTGCAGGCCATCGCCGCCCGCCAGCCCGCCCAGCCCGGCGCGCTGCAGCTGCTGACCTTTGCCAAGGCCTATTCGGGCCTGAGCGATGCCGAGTTCAAGGCCGTGGACGCGGTGATCCGCGCCAGCACGCTGGAGAAGTTCGGCCCGGTGCGCAGCCTGAAGCCGCAGCTGGTCTTCGAGCTGGCCTTCGAGGGCATCGGCCGCAGCCCGCGCCACAAGAGCGGCATCGCGCTGCGCTTCCCGCGCATGCTGCGCATCCGCCACGACAAGCCGCTGTGGCAGGCCGACAGCCTGGCCACGCTGGAGGCACTGATCGCGGGAAGCGGCCAAACCGCATGACGCCGGGGCGGGCAGCGGTTGCGGGAACAAGCGCACCAGGACACCCCTGTTCAAGGGGGTATCGCCGCCGCCAAGGCGTCAAATCATTGCTCTGACCCTGCGCAAATGGGTTTCACACTGCACTCTGGTGGTGTGGGGCCCCCAAGCCGGTCGCTATCATCCGGATGTGTTCCGTGCACCACTGCCGCCTGTCCATCCCTCCTTCCGGTGACGTCTTGAAGTCGAGCACCATCTTCGCAGCCTCGGTCATCTGGCGTGGCAAGGGCGGGCACATGCTGGTGCAGGACCCGCGCATCGACCTGCTGCCCGACGGGCCGGCGGGGCCGCGCCGTTTCAAGATCAAGTCCGCCGATTCGCTCGAGCGCCGCAGCCGGGTCAACAGCCTGTTGAAGGACCGCTATGGCTGGCGCGGCTACCAGCAGCCGGCGCTGCCCACCGACCCCGGCGTGCACCGCTTCACCCTCACCGCGGTCGAGGACGAGGTGGTGATCGGCACCCTCACCGTGTCCTTCGATGGCGCGCAGCGCCTGGGTGCGGACGACGCGTTCGGCGCCGAGCTGGCCGCGATGCGGGCCCAGGGCCGCCGCATCTGCGAATTCACCAAGCTGGCCATCGACCCGGTCTCGGGCACCAAGCGGGTGCTGGCCACGCTGTTCCACGTCGCCTACATCGTGGCCCACCGCATCCGCGGCTTCGACATGCTGGTGATGGAGGTGAATCCCCGCCATGTGCGCTACTACGAGCGCATGCTGGGCGTCCGCGTGCTGGCCGACGAGCGCATCAACACCTCGGTCAACGCGCCGGCGGTGCTGCTGGGGGCCGAGTTCAGCTACATCAAGTCGCAGATCGGCGAGTTCGCCGGCCAGGCCGATGCCGCCAGCGGCGAGCGCTCGCTCTACCCGTTTGCGCTGACGCTGCGCGAGGAAGCAGCAGTGATCAGCCGCATGCTGGCCAAGCAGCGCATCCACGAGCGGCGCCTGACCGACACCGGCAACCCGGGTGACCCCACGGGCACCGACTTCGGCACCACCGACCTGATCGGCCTGTAGCGCGGGGCGGGGTGGCGCCGGGATGGTGCCTCCGACAGGAATCGAACCTGTATCTAGCGCTTAGGAGGCGCTCGTTCTATCCATTGAACTACGGCGGCGGCCGGCGCGGATTCTCGCATGGGGCGCCGGCGTCCCCGGGGCGCTCACCAGCGCCAGGTCCAGATCAGGTCGACCGCGTTCTCGCTGCCCGACTGGGCCCGCAGCGTGAAGCGCTGGGCCACGCGGTAGATCAGCTGCCAGGTGCCGGTGGTGGCGTGGATGCCGCGCTCGTAGCCCACGTACCAGCGGCGCGAGAGCTGGCGGCCCAGGCTGATGATGGTGTCGCGGGTGTCGCCCTCGGTCTGGCGCAGCCCGAAGTCGGTCAGGCCGATGGCCTGCAGCAACTGGTCGGTCGGCCCCGGGTTCTGGCCCGACAGCAGCGCGAACGCGGCCCGCTGCAGCAGCGCGGTGTCGGCTGTGCCCAGGCCGTCGGGGCTGCGGCCCAGCACCAGCCACGAGAGCTTGTCGTAGTCGGCCAGGTCGGGCTCGCTGTGCAGGCGGATGCGCGGGTTGTGCGCCGAGCCGTCGATCTGCACGCCGACCAGCACGTCCAGGTTGGGGCGGATGGCCAGCACGTCCAGCCGCGGGTTGCCGGGCTCGCCGTTGAAGATGAAGCGGCCGCGGGTGATCTCCAGCTTCTGGCCGTAGGCGGCATAGCGCCCGTCCTCGGTGGTCACGGTGCCGTTGGCCGTCAGCCGGTTGCCGCTGCTGCCCAGCACCACGCTGCCGCGCAGCCGCGTGTCCACGCCCTGGCCCCGCAGCTGCAGCCGGTTGCCCAGGTCGACCTGCACCCGCATCTGCACCTGCACCGGTTCGGCGGCGGCACTGGCGGCGGCGCGCGGCGGCGCGGCGGCCGGTGCCGGCGCTGCGGTGCCGGCGGGCGCCGAAGCCGCTGCCACGCCGCGGCGCACGGTCACGTCGGCATCCAGCGCCGGGGCGTCGCCGCGGCCGATGTCGACCAGCCCCTCGTCGATGCGGAAGTCGCCATCGACCTGCAGCCGCCGCTGCGCCAGCACCAGGCTGCCGCGCCCGCTGGTGACGATGCGTCGGTCCAGCCGGCCCAGCAGGCGGAAACGCTCGGCGGTCACCTGCAGCGCCAGCCGCGGCTCGGCACCCAGGCTGGCGCCACCGGTGATGTCGAGCCGGCCGTCGCCGCCGCTGAACTGCAACTTGCCGATGCGCGCCTCGTCGCCGCTGAAGTCCAGCGCCAGTTCGCCGTCGCCCAGGGCCACGCCTTCGAGCAGGTTGCGCACGCCCAGGCCGCTGCCGCGCATGCTGCCGGTGATGCGCGGTGCGCCCAGCGTGCCACCGAACTGCACCACCGTGTCCATCGCGCCACTCAGGCGCCAGCCCGGCGGCACCCAGGTGCCCCAGACGCCCAGGTCTGCCACCCGTGCCTCGGCCAGGCCCTGCAGCACCGCGCCGGGCTGGGGCAGGCCGCTGCCACCGCCGGGATTGCGCAGTTCCACCGCACCCACCAGCGAGCCGATGCGCTGCCCCACCAGGCCATGGGCGAACTGCCAGCGGCCGCCATGCGCGCCCAGCACCAGGCGCAGCTCGCCCAGGCCCAGGGCCTGGCGCTGGCCCAGGTCGTCGCTGACCGCCAGGTCGCCCCGGCTGCGCACCAGCTGCAGGTCCAGGTCCAGGCTGCGGGCGCTGCGGCGCAGGTCGATCTGGCCGTCCAGCGCCAGGTCGCCGGTCCAGCCCATGTCGGGCTGCAGCCGGCGCATCACCGCCGCGGCGTCGATGGTGTCGAGCGTGCCGCTGAGGGTCAGCAGGCCGTCGCCGCCGGCACGCCAGCCGGCCTCGCGCCAGCGCAGCGCGGTGCCGGGCAGCTGGAGCCGGCCCGGCGCCAGCTGCAGCGACTGCGGTGCCAGCGTGGCGTCCAACTGCAGCGTGGCCGCCAGGCCCTGCGCGGCCAGCCAGGGCGTGCCGCCGTTGCCGGCCGGGCGGGCGCCGCCGTTCAGCGCCAGCGCCTGCAGCCGGTAGGCCGGGCCGGTGCCGGCACCAGCACCAGCGCCGGCACCAGCACCAGCGCCAGCGCCAGCGCCAGCGCCGGGCGCGGCCGGCTGCCACTGGCCCTGGGCCGTGGCCTCCAGCTGGGTGCCGGTGCCGCCGGGGCCCAGCAAGGCCTCGGTCCAGGCTGGCGGGCGCAGCGGGCTGTCGGCGCGCAGGCGCAGCTGGTGGGCGGCCGGTGTGCCGGTGACGGCCAGCGCCAGGCTGTCCAGCCGCTGGCCGCCGCCCTGCAGGCCGCGCAGGTCCAGATCGAGCTGCAGCGGCGCATCGGCACGCGCGCCGTGGCGCCAGTGCAGCGTGGCCTGCTGCAGCTGCACCGCCGCCGTGGCGACTTGCGTCGCCTGCAGGCGGCCTTCGCTCTGCAGCGCCGGCCAGCGGCCCTGCGCCTGCAGCGTGGCCTGCAGCTGGCCGGCGCCGGGCCAGGCGCTGTCGATGGTGGGGGCGCTGGCCGGCAGCAGCTCGGCCAGCAGCGGGCGCAGCGGGGCCAGGGTGGCCAGGTCGGGCGCCTGCAGCGTGGCCGACCAGCGGTCGACGGCCAGGGCCGTGCTGCCGCGCCCCGGCGCGGCAGCGGTGTCGGCCTGCAGGTCGATGCGGTTGCCGCCCGCCGTGAGGCTGGCCTGCAGGCGGGCGCCGGCGGCGGGGCCATCGCGCCGCAGCGTGGCCTCGCCGCTCAGCGGCACGCCGGCCAGCAGGCTGTCGCCCAGCCGCAGCCGGGCGTCGCCCTGCAGGCTGTCGAGCAGGCGCTCCAGTGCCGTGCCGGTGCCGGTGGCCGCACGCCACAGCAGCCGCGCCTGGCCCTCCGCCTGCAGCCGGTGCGGGCCGCGGCGCCAGGCCGAGCCCTCGGCGCCGCGCCACCAGGGCCGCGGGTCGAAGTCGGCCAGCGTGGCCTGGGCATCGATGCGCCAGCCGCCGGCGTCGGCATCGGCCCGGCCGCTGAGCCGGGCCAGGGCGGGGCGGCCGTCCGGTCCGGCCGGGCCGCTGCGGGCCTCGGCCTGGGTGACCAGCAGGTGGCGGGCGCTGGCTTCACCGGCCAGGCGCAACTGCACGCCGGGCAGGCCAGCAGCCGCCGTGGTGGTGCCGGTCCAGCGCCCGGTCAGCGTGCCGTCGACGGCCACCACTGGCACGCTGGCGGGCGAGGCCGCCGTCGGCAGGCCGCGCACCTGCAGTGCGAGCGGACCGTCCAGCAGCACCGGCGCGGCGTGGCGGTGCAGGCGCGCTGGCTGCAAGCCCTCGGCCTGCAGGCGCAGGGCCAGCGTGGCGCCCTGCCACTCGCCGTCACCGCGCACCCGTCCGGCGGGGCCGGCGGCGTCGCCCAGCAGCAGGTCGAATCGCTGCAGCGTCAGCCGGTCGGTCTGGTCGGGCCGGCCGCTGGCCTGCGCCTGCAGCCGGCGCAACGGCAGGCGGCCGGCGTCCCAGGGGCCGGGCAGGGCGTTGTCCAGCGTCGCGTCCAGGCTGGCCGGGCGGTCCAGGCCCTGGGTCTGCAGCGTCGCGCTGCCGGTCAGCCGGGTGCTGGGCAGCCTAGGCGACAGCGCGGCCAGGTCCAGCGCCTCGGTGCGCAGGTCCAGCGCACCCAGCGGCCAGCTGGCAAAGGGCAGCACGGTGCCGCGGGCCTGCAGCCTGGGTGCGTCGGCGGCGGCACCGGCAACGGCCGCGTCGGCCTGCAGCCGTGCCAGCGGCCCCTGCAGCGTGACGCGCCCCTGCCAGGCTGGCACTGCGCCGCGCGCCGGCGCATCGGCCTCGACCAGGGCCTCGACCGGCAGCGGCGCCGCCGTGCCGATCGCCAGCCGGCCGCGCAGCACCAGCGGCGCGGGGGTGTCGGCGCTGCCGGTGGCCAGCACCAGGCGCAGGCCGTCGACCTGGTGCCGGCGTCCGCCGTCGGCACCCAGCACCAGGGCGGTCTGCAGCCCGCTGATGGCCGGCTGGGCGTCGACCTGCAGCGCATCGATGGCCAGCCGGTCGATCTGCAGGTCGACCGGCAACTGCAGGCTGGTGGGGGCGGCCAGCGGCTGGCCGGTGGGCGGCGGGCTGTCGAACTGCGCCCGCGCCGCCTGCACCCGGGCCAGGCGCAGCGCTGCCAGCGTGCCCGGGCGCGGCAGCAGCACCAGGCGGGTCGCTTCCAGCTCCAGATTCCACAGCTGCAGCCGGCCGAAGTCGCCCGGCAGTTGCCAGTCCAGCCGCTCGACCTGCAGTCGCCGGTCGGCCAGCGTGCCCTGCACGCCATGCACCTGCAGCCCGGGCACCTGTTGCAGCAGCCAGGGCAGGGTGGCCGGTGAGCGCCAGGCCTGCCAGGTGGCACCGGCCAGGGCCAGCAGGGCGCCGATCAACAGCAGCAGCAGGACCAGGCCGGTGCGCCCGGTGCGCTGGGCAGGCGGTGCAGGTGGATCGGTGGGCGGCGTCGCGTTTGCCATGTCAGTTGTGCCACCAGTGTCGAGTGCGTCCGCTCGCAGCAAGCGGTCGCCGCGGAACCGGCTTTGCCGGGCCGTTGGCGACGCCCCCTGGGGGGAGCGCCGGAGGCGCTTCGGGGGGGACCATGTTCAGAAGGCAATGCCCACCGAGAAGTGCAGGCGCAGCTTCTTCAATTCGTCGGCCCAGGCCAGGTCCAGGCGCAGCGGGCCGATGGGGCTGCGCCAGCGCAGGCCGGCACCGTAGCCCCAGGCCGGCGAGAACTCGCGCCAGTCGCTCACGGCCCGGCCGGCGTCGATGAACAGCGCGCCCCACAGCGACGGCATGCTCGCCAGGATGGGCCGCGCCACCTCGACGCTGGCGGTCAGCAGGCGCTCGCCGCTGACGGTGCCGCCGGTCGCGTCGGTGGGCGCCAGGCTGCGCCAGGCGTAGCCACGCACCGAGTCGTCGCCGCCGGCCCGGAAGCCCAGCGCGTCCGGCACCTTCACGCCGGTGCCATGGCCCAGGTGGCCCAGCTCGGCGCGTGCCGTGCCGTACCAGCGGTCGCCCAGCGGCAGGTAGGCCGTGAGCCGGCCGTAGAGGCGGGCGAACGGCCCGCTCGGCCCGCCATGCTGGTTGGCCTGGCCGACGCCGGTCTGCAGCGCCAGGCTCAGGCCGCGGGTGGGCAGCAGCACGTTGTCCAGGTCGCGCCAGACCCAGTGCGCATTCGCACTCAGCGCGTTGGCGATGGACGCCACGCCGCCCGAGCGCACGGCGCCCTCGGTGCCGGGCAGGTCGGCCTGGCGCGAGCGCACCAGCTCCAGGAAGAACAGCCGCTCCATGCGCGGCGTGTCCTGGGCACGCCCGAGGCGCAGGCGCTGCGTCAGCACCACGTCGGCGTCGCTGACGGCGCGCTCGATCTGCACACCGGCGATCCGGCGCCAGAAGCCGGGCCCGGGGTGGCTGCTGAAATCGCCGCTCCAGCTCTGGGCGTCGCGGCCCCATTCGAGCTTGTTGTCGGCCACCACCGGCCAGCCGAACACGCGCCGGTGGGTGTGTTCCAGCGTCATCCGCGGCCCCGTGTTGGCGCTGAAGCCCAGGCCCGCCGTGGCCTGCTGCAGCAGCGACTCCTGCACCCGCACCCGCACCGGCGCCGCGCCGGCCTGGGCGGGGTCGGGCTCGACGGTGACGCTGGCGCTCTGGAACAGCCGCGTCTTCTGCAGCCGGTCCTGGAAGGCGGTGAGGCGTTCCTCGGTCAGGGCGTCGCCGGTGTCGAAGCCGGCCAGCGCCCGCACCGTGGCCTCGTCGTGCAGCTTCAGGCCGCTGACGAGCAGCGGCCCGGCCAGGAAGCGCGGCCCGCTGTCCAGCGTGACCGACAGTGTCGCCGTGCGGGCGTCGGCGTCGACGTCGGCCGCGCTGTCGACCAGCCGGGCCGCGGCATAGCCGGCGCTGCGCAGCCGGGTGACGAGTTGCTGCTTGGTGGCGGCCCAGTCGGCATTGCGGAACACGTCGCCCACGCCGAGCACGCCGTTGTCCGGCGCCTGCAGCATCGTGCGCAGGCGCCGCGCCTCGGCGGCGTCGGTGTCGGCGCCGGCATCCAGTTGCGCCTGCACCGCGCCCTGGGCCTGCCAGCGCAGCGCGGCCACGCGGGTCGGCACGCCGGGCTCGACCAGCAGGCGCACCAGGCGCGGCGTCGAAGCTGTGGCGGCCTCGCGCTGCACCTGCACCTGGGTGTCGAAGTACCCCTCGGTCTGCAGCAGCTCGCGCGCCTGGGCCGGCGCGCCGGCGACCAGGCGGTTGAACTCGCCCGGCCCCAGGCGCTCGCCCTCGGGCAGTTGCTGCAGGCGGGCCAGGTCGAGGTGGCGCAGCAGCAGCGCACGCAGCGGTGCCGGGGCCTGGACCTCGAGCTGGAACTCGGGCACCTGCGGCGCGCTGGCGGAACCATCCGCCAAGGCAGGCTTGGCGCCCGGTAGCCACTGGGCCACCGTGGCGCAGCCCGCAAGCTGCAGTGCCAGCATCAGGACCGGGACCAGACCCAGCCAGAACCGCAGGCCGCCTAGCGTGCGTGCCGGGCGGTGCGCCGTCACTTCGACAGCAGGCGCATCGCCCCTTCGAGACCGGCCAGGGTCAGCGGGAACATGCGCTGGTTCACCAGCTGCTGCATCACGGCGATGCTCTGGCGGTACTGCCACACGCCCTGCGGCTCGGGGTTGATCCAGGCGTACTTGGGGAAGGCGTTGGTCAGGCGCTGGATCCACTCGGCGCCGGGCTCTTCATTGTTGTACTCGACGCTGCCGCCGGGCTGCAGGATCTCGTAGGGGCTCATCGTCGCGTCGCCGATGAAGATGAGTTTGTAGTCCTTGTTGTACTTGCGGATGATGTCCCAGGTGGGCGTCTTCTCGCTGAAGCGGCGCTTGTTGTTCTTCCACATGAAGTCATAGACGCAGTTGTGGAAGTAATAGAACTCGAGGTGCTTGAACTCGGTCTTGGCCGCCGAAAACATCTCCTCGACGCGGTGGATGTGCTCGTCCATCGTGCCGCCCACGTCCATCAGCAGCAGCACCTTGACCTTGTTGTGGCGCTCGGGCACCAGCTTGATGTCCAGCAGGCCGGCATTCGCCGCGGTGCTGTGGATGGTGTCGTCCAGGTCCAGTTCCTCGGCCGCGCCCTCGCGGGCGAAGCGGCGCAGCCGGCGCAGCGCCACCTTGATGTTGCGCGTGCCCAGTTCCAGGTTGTCGTCGTAGTCCTTGTAGGCGCGCTGGTCCCACACCTTCACCGCACTCTTGTTGCGGCCCTTCTCCTGGCCGATGCGCACGCCCTGCGGGTTGACGCCATAGGCGCCGAAGGGGCTGGTGCCGCCGGTGCCGATCCACTTGTTGCCACCCTCGTGGCGCTCCTTCTGCTCCTCGAAGCGCTTCTTCAGCGTCTCCATCAGCTCGTCCCAGCCCATCTTCTCGATCTTGGCCTTCTCCTCGGGGCTGAGCTCCAGCTCCAGGTTCTTGCGCAGCCACTCCAGCGGCACTTCCTTGGTGAAGTCGGCCAGCATCTCCACACCCTTGAAGTAGGCACCGAAGGCGCGGTCGAACTTGTCGAAGTGGGCCTCGTCCTTGACCAGGGCGGTGCGCGCCAGGTAATAGAACTGGTCGACCGACTGGTCGATCACGCCCGACTTCACCGCCTCCAGCAGGGTCAGGAATTCCTTGACCGAGACCGGCAGCTTGGCCGCGCGCAGGGTGTAGAAGAAGTTGATCAGCATCGGAGGCCTCGGTCGGTGGGCAGGAGCGGCGGGCGGAGGGGCGGGTGACGGCAAGCATACCCAGTTCGGTGCCGGGCCAGCGTCCGCCAGGAGACGGCGGCGGCCCGCCAGCTGTCGCCGGCCGCGGCGCCGCACCGGCCGGCGTGTGTCGAAGTGCGCAGCCCCGGGGCCCGACAGCGCCGCCGACGCCGGAATCGGGGGAGGGGCGGCGCAGGCTGCACGCGGGTCGAGATTTTCCGCCATGCGACGAGCAGGGCGGCAAGGGGCGGGCGATGGCGACCGGTGACGTGCTGGGACTGTCCCTGTGGGCCTTTGTCGGCGTGCTGCAGTTGCTCTTCGGCGCCACCTGGATCGCCGCGGCGCGGCTGTCCGACACGCTGCGCCGAGCGCTGCTGGCGATGGCCTGGTTCAACCTGATGCTGGGCACCAGCCTGCTGCTGGTGGGCTGGCGTGGCGAGGGGCCGTACTTCCTGACCCACACCGTGTCCAACCTGATGCAGGTGGTGGGCTGCGTGCTGCTGCGGCAGGCCGGCTGCGGCCTGACAGGCGCCGCGCCGCGCCGAGCAGCGCCTGCTGGTGCTGCTGGCCGGCGGCGCGGTGCTGGTGCTGGGCATGAGCCCGGTCACGGAGCAGGGGCGGGTGGCGGTGAGCCTGCTGGCCAATGCCTGGGTGGCGCTGCGGGCCGGCACCCAGGAGGCGCAGCAGCTGCAGCGCAGTGGCGCGCCGCGCGTGGCGTTGGCGGTGCTGTTCAGCGCGGCCTCGGCCGGCACGGCCCTGGTGGCGCGGGCGGTCGGCGGCCTGTTCATCGGCGCCGAGGTCGACATCCGCTTCCACGGCAGCTTGGCGCTGGCCTGGGCGCTGCTGGCGCCGATCTTCGTGATCAACATGGCCGCCGCCTACCAGGCCTTCGGCCGCTTGGTGCGCGAGGTGAACCGCCTGCAGCGCCTGGACGCGCTGACCGGCCTGGCCGATGGCGTGACGCTGGACGGCGTGCTGGCCCAGGAGTGGCGGCGCCGGCGCCAATTGGGGCAGCCCGGTGGTGGTGATGGAACTGGCCGTCGACCAGCTGGGTGCGGTGCGCCAGCACTTCGGCGTGCACACCGCCGACGCGGTGCTGGCCGAGCTGTCCTGGAAGCTCAAGCTGGGCCTGCGGGCCGGTGATGTGCTGGCCCATTGCGGCGACGGCGTGTTCCGCGTGCTGCTGCCCGGCACCCGGCGCGCCGCCGCCCTGGCGCTGGCGCAGGACCTGCTGGCCAAGGTGGCCAGCGACGGCGGCCTGCATCCGGAATCAGGCCAGCGCCTGACGCTGAGCATCGGCCTGGCCGAGGCCGATGCCGGCGATGGCGGCCCGCAGGCCGTGCTGCGCCGGGCCCAGGCGCAGGCCCAGTGCGCCCGCCTGGCCGGCGGCGACCGCGTGGTGGCCGACGCGGTGACGCTGCAGCCGACCGCGCCGTCCGGCCGGCGCGCCACGGCGGCCTGAGGCCGGCGGCTCAGGCGGCTAGCGTGCCGCCGTCGGCCCGGCCCTGGTGCTGGGCCAGCCAGGCGAAGAGCTCGCGGTACCACTGCCGGCTGTTCTGCGGCTTGAGGATCCAGTGGTTCTCGTCGGGGTACCACAGCAGGCGCGACGGCACGCCGCGCGCCTTCAGCGTGTTGTAGTAGGCCAGGCCCTGGGCGTCGGGCACGCGGTAGTCCAGCGCGCCGTGGATCACCAGGGTGGGCGTGTGCATCTTCGCGGCGAAGGCATGCGGACTCTGCGCCTGCACCTGGGCCAGGTCGTCCCAGTACCAGGTGCCCAGTTCCTTGGCATGCCAGGACCAGGCGTCGCCGGCGAACATCGCCGTCCAGTCGAAGCAGCCGGCGTGGCAGACGTAGGCGGCATAGCGCCCCGACACCGCATGCGCGTTCATCCAGGCCACCATGTAGCCGCCGTAGCTGCCGCCGGCGGCGTAGACGCGCTGCGGGTCGATGTAGGGCCGCTGCAGCAGGGCGGTGGTCGCGGCCTCCACGTCCTGCAGTTCGAGCTGGCCCCAGCGGTGCGTGATGCTGTCGAGGAAGGCATGACCGAAGCCCGACGAGCCGTGGTAGTTGACCACTGCCACCACCTGGCCGCGCTCGGCCTTGCCCCGGCCCTTGGCCGCCGCACCGCTGCCGGCGGCCAGCAGCGGGTTGTTCCAGCGGTAGTGCCAGCCGTCGCCCACGGCGGTGTGCGGGCCGCCGTGGATCACCTGCAGCAGCGGATATTTCTTCTTCGGGTCGAAGCCCGGCGGGTGGAACAGCCACACCTGCACCGGGTCGCCCTGCGCACCGGTGATGCGGATGGCCTCATGGCGGCCGAGATGGACGCGCCCGAGCAGCTTGTCGTTGAAGGTCTCGATGCGGCGGGGTGCCACGCCGGGCAGGTAGGCATGGCAGCGCGCCGGGTGGTCGGCGGCGTCGGCCACGGTGACCACGGTGCCGGCGCACTTGTCGAAGCCCAGCACCGTGCCACCGGGCACCAGCACCTCGGCGCGGTGGTCGGCCAGGTCGAAGCGCCACAGGTGGCGCCGGCCCTGCTGCTCGGCGCCGAACAGCACGGCACTGCCGTCCTCCTCCCACAGCAGCGGCGCGGCCACGTCGTGGTCCCACTCGCCGCTGACCACCTCGACCGCCTCGCCGGGCGTGAACACCGCCAGGTGGTTGGGCATGGTGTGGCGCAGCGCCTGGTGGCTGGCCAGGCAGGCGATGCGTGAACCGTCCGGGCTGTACCGAGGGGAACCGTAGTGCCAGGCGATGTCCTGGGCGATCACCTCGATGCGGCGGCTGCGCAGGTCGAGTTCCGCCAGGGCGAAGCGGCTGTCGATGCGCCGCTCGGGCGCCGGGTCGAACGCGAAGACCATGCGCCGGCCGTCGGGCGAGACGTCGAAGCAGTTCGCATCCGGTTCGCACCAGTCCAGGCTGTAGGGCGTGCCCTCGAACAGGTCCTGCACACGGCCGGTCTTCAGGCTCATGCGGTGCAGGTGCGGCACCCGGCCCGCGGGCAGCATGTGGTCCCAGTAGCGGTACAGACCCTCGCCGGTGGCCACGCCGGTGGCCTTGTCGGCCTGCCTGTCCTTCAGCGCCTGGGCCTGCGCCTTGGCGCCCTTCAGGTGCGGCCACACCCAGGAGACGAACACGATGTGCTCGCCGTCCGGGCACCAGCGGAAGGCGTCGACGCCGGTGGCCACGCTGCCGATGCGCTGCGCCTCGCCGCCGTCGACCGGGATCACGTAGAACTGCGGCGCGGCGTCCTTGCTGCCCTGCTGTTCACGCTTGGCGATGAAGCCGATGCGGTCGCCGCGCGGGCTGAACTGCGGCTGGCCGTCCTTGTCGCCGCACTGCGTCAGCGGGCGCGGCGCGCCGCCCAGGGTGGACAGCAGCCACAGCGTGCTGGCGGCGCTGTTGCCGGCCATGTCGTGCCGGGTGACGGCCAGCACCGCCTGCGCACCGTCGGGCGACAGGCTGGGCGTGCCCAGCCGCTCGATCTGCCAGAGGTCCTCGATCGTGATCGGCTTCTTGCGGGCCATGGTGTCTGACTGCAGTGGGTGGCGAGGGGCGGCACGGGCACCGCCGACGTCAGGGCGCCATGCTGATGCCCCGGTCCGACTATCGCTCGCGGGCGAGCTGGAAGTCCAGATGCGCGCGCACCGTCGGCCACTCGTCGGCCGTGATGCTGTAGACCACGGTGTCGCGCAGCGTGCCGTTGGCCGCGCGCTGGTGGTTGCGCAGGATGCCGTCGAGCTGCGCGCCCAGGCGCTCGATGGCGCGCCGGCTCTGCTGGTTGAAGCGGTGGGTGCGGAACTCGACCGCGATGCACTGCAGCTGCTCGAAGGCGTGGGCCAGCAGCAGTCGCTTGGCCTCGGTGTTCAGCGGGCTGCGCTGCACCCGCTGCGCGTACCAGGTGCTGCCGATCTCGACCCGCTGGTTGGCGTTGTCGATGTTCATGTAGGTGGTCATGCCGGCCACCTTGCCATCGGCATCGAGCACGGTGAACGGCAGCATGCCGGCCGCGGCCTGCAGGCCCAGGCGGCGCTGGATCTCGGCCGCCATGCCCTCGGGCGTGGGCACGGCGGTGTACCAGAGGTTCCACAGTGCGCCGTCGCGCACCGCGTCGACGAGGCCGTCGTGGTGCGACGCGTCCAGCGGCACCAGGCGCACATGCCGGCCGGTCAGGGTGACGGGGGAGGTGATGCGGGGCAGGGTCATGCGGTGCTCACTGCTTGGTCAGGCTGCGCGCGCGCCAGCGCATCGACAGCCACTTGCCACCGGCCAGGCCTGCGATCAGGAAGGCCCAGCCGGCGAGGCTGTCCAGGGTCCAGGGGCCGGGCGCCAGGATGTCGAAGCCGAACCAGCGTCCCAGGCGCCAGCCGGCCAGGGCACCGCCGACGAAGCCGACGGCATCGATCAGGCCGTGCAGCAGCGCCGTCCGGGTGTCGACCTGCATCGCGCCGCGGCAGTTTCGGCGTCGCCGGTCAGCGGTTGTGCCGCTGCATGAACACCAGCTTCTCGAACAGGGTCACGTCCTGCTCGTTCTTCAGCAGCGCGCCCACCAGCGGCGGCACGGTGACCTTCTCGTCCTTGCTCTGCAGCACTTCCAGCGGGATGTCCTCGGCCACCAGCAGCTTCAGCCAGTCCAGCAGTTCGCTGGTGCTGGGCTTCTTCTTGAGACCCGGCAGATTGCGCACGTCGTAGAAGGTCTTCATGGCCGCGGCCAGCAGTTCCTTCTTCAGGCCGGGGAAGTGCACGTCGACGATGCTCTTCATCGTGTCGGCGTCGGGGAACTTGATGTAGTGGAAGAAGCAGCGGCGCAGGAAGGCGTCGGGCAGCTCCTTCTCGTTGTTGCTGGTGATGAAGACCACCGGCCGGTGCTTGGCCTTGATCAGTTCGCGCGTCTCGTAGACGTAGAACTCCATGCGGTCGAGTTCGCGCAGCAGGTCGTTCGGGAACTCGATGTCGGCCTTGTCGATCTCGTCGATCAGCAGCGCCACGGGCGTCTCGCTGGTGAACGCCTGCCACAGCACGCCCTTGACGATGTAGTTGCTGATGTTGCGCACCTTGGCCACGCTCTCGTCGTCGGCCAGCTGGCTGTCGCGCAGGCGGCTCACCGCGTCGTACTCGTACAGGCCCTGCTGGGCCTTGGTGGTGCTCTTGACGTGCCACTGCAGCAGCGGCAGACCGAGCGCGGCCGAGACTTCCTCGGCCAGCATGGTCTTGCCGGTGCCGGGTTCGCCCTTGACCAGCAGCGGGCGCTTGAGCGTGATGGCCGCGTTCACCGCCAGCATCAGGTCTTGGGTGGCGACGTAGTTGTCCGATCCTTGGAACTTCATGGCGGTGATGGCCGGCGGGCCGAGGGCAAGAGGGTGAAGGGCAGCAACGCTGGCGAAATCGACGGTTGGCGACCGGTGAGAATTCAGTATAGGTGGCGCCTCTATAATCAAGAGTCACCCGGTTGACGGCCCGCAAGCCGCCCCTGGAGACAAGGGTGTAGGCGCGGCGGGGACCGTGACCTCGGCCCCCAATCCAACGCGTTCCCCACAGCGATCCAGCCCGCCAGACAATGAACAAAGCGAACTCCCTGCTCCCCTTGCTGCTGGCGCTGGCCGGCCTTGCCAGCACCGCCCATGCCCAGGCCCCCGCCGGTGACGCCGCCAAGGGCGCGACCAAGGCCGCCATGTGCATCGGCTGCCACGGCATCGTCGGCTACCAGGCCACCTTCCCCGAGGTGCACAAGGTGCCGATGATCTCGGGCCAGGGTGCCAAGTACATCGTCGCCGCGCTGGGGGCCTACCAGAAGGGCGACCGCAAGCACCCGACGATGCGCGGCATCGCAGCCAGCCTCAGCGAGCAGGACATGGCCGACCTCGGCGCCTTCTACGAGCAGCAGGGCAAGGCGGTGAGCACGGCCGTGCCCGCCACGCTGGCCACGCCGGTGCCCGACAAGCTGAAGGACCGCATGGCCGCCTGCGTGGCCTGCCACGGCGCCAACTTCAGCACCCCGCTGGACGCCGCCTACCCCAAGCTGGCCGGCCAGTATGCCGACTACCTCTACGTGGCGCTGAAGGCGTACCACACCGATGGCAACCCGAACATCGGCCGCAGCAACGCGACCATGCGCTCGCAGGTGGTGCAGGAGGCCGACGGCAAGAAGAAGCTGACCTTCAGCAACGCCGAGCTGAAGCAGGTGGCGCAATACCTGGCCGCACTGCCCGGCGACCTGCACGTGGTGCCGCAGAGCCGCTTCCGCTGAGCCGCGGGCCTGCTCCCACGACAAGCCGCTGCCCAGCAGCGGCTTTTTTCCGCATTGTTCGGGCGATCCGTGCCCGGTGCGGACCGGACAATCCGCCGGGCCATGGGTTCATCGCCGCTGAAGAAGATCGCCGTCGTGCAGCTGCGCCTGGGCATGCACCTGCATGCGCTGGAGGGCGACTGGCTGAACCATCCGTTCTGGAAGTCGCGCTTCGTGCTGAAGGACCCGGCGGACCTGCAGCGCCTGATCGACAGCCCCGTGCGGGAGTGCTGGATCGACACCTCGCGCGGACTGGACGTGGCGCCGCCCGAGCCCGAGCCCGCAGCGGCGGCCGGGGCCGCGACCGCGCCTGAGCGCCTGCCGGCCACGCCGCCGGCATCGCCTTCCACACCTGCCGCCGCAGCGTCGACCGCCCCTGCGGCGCCGCGCCCGCCGCGCGCCGAGATGGCCGCCGAGCTGCAGCGTGCGGCGCAGCTGTGCGAGCGCTCGCGCGAGGTTGTGACCGGCCTGTTCAACGAGGCGCGCCTGGGCCACGCGCTGCAGGCCGAGCGTTGCCAGCCGCTGGTCGACGACATCACCCAGAGCGTGTTCCGCAACCCGGGCGCCCTGGTCAGCCTGGCGCGGCTGAAGACCGCCGACGACTATTCGTACATGCACTCGGTGGCGATGTGCGCGCTGATGGTGGCGCTGGGCCACCAGATGGGCCTGGACGATGCGGCCTGCCGCGAGGCCGGCCTGGCCGGCCTGCTGCACGACCTGGGCAAGGCGGCGATCCCGCTGGACATCCTGAACAAGCCCGGCAAGCTGACCGAGGACGAGTTCACCGTCATCCGCACCCACCCCGAGCGCGGCTGGGAGATGCTGCAGGAGGCGCGCGGCGCCAGCGCAGTGGCGATGGACGTGTGCCTGCACCACCACGAGCGCATCGACGGCACCGGCTATCCGCACCGCCTGCCCGCGGAGAAGATCAGCCAGTACGCACGCATGGGCGCGGTCTGCGACGTCTACGACGCGATCACCTCGAACCGGCCCTACAAGGCCGGCTGGGACCCGGCGCAGAGCATGGCGCGCATGGCCTCCTGGGGCGGCCACTTCGACGAGACCGTCTTCCGCCACTTCGTGCGCAGCCTGGGCATCTACCCGAACGGCTCGCTGGTGCGCCTGCAGTCGGGCCGGCTGGCGGTGGTGATGGAGCAGAACCAGCACGCGCTGACCGCCCCCATCGTCAAGGCCTTCTTCGACATCGCCCGCGAGATGCCGATCCGCCCGCAACTGCTGGACCTGTCGGCCGGCGCGCCGGACAAGATCATCGACCGCGAGCCGGCCGGGCGCTGGAAATTCCCGCAGCTCGACGCGCTGTGGGCCGGCGAGGAAGCGGTGCGCCGGGGGCGTGGTGCCTAGCTGCTGACCGGCCCGCCGCCCAGGTCGTCCAGGATCGGGCAGTCCGGGCGGTCGTCGCCGTGGCAGCAGGTGGCCAGCGTGCTCAGCGTGCGCTGCATGGCCTGCATCTCGGCGATGCGCCGCTGCAGGTCGGCCACATGCGCCAGCGCGATCTTCTTGACCTCGGCGCTGCTGCGGCTGCGGTTGCGCCACAGCGCCAGCAGCTCGGCGATCTCGGTGGTGGAGAAGCCCAGGTCGCGGGCACGGCGGATGAAGCGCAGGTGGTGCACCGTGCCGGCGTCGTACTGGCGGTAGCCCGCGCCGGTGCGCGCCACGCCGGGCACCAGGCCCAGCGCCTCGTAGTGGCGGATCATCTTGGCCGACACGCCCGAGGCGGCGGCCGCTTCGCCGATGTTCATCACGTCTTGTCCTCCACCTGCGGGCGCCAGCGGCCCAGCAGCAGCGCGTTGCTGATCACGCTGACCGACGACAGCGCCATCGCGCCGCCGGCCACCACCGGGCTGAGCAGGCCGAAGGCCGCCAGCGGAATGCCGACCACGTTGTAGGCAAAGGCCCAGAACAGGTTCTGGCGGATGCGCCGTGTGACGGCGCGCGAGAGCTGCAGCGCCTCGGCCACCAGGCGCGGGTCGCCGCGCAGCAAGGTCAGGCCGGCGGTCTGCATCGCCACGTCGGTGCCGCCACCGTCGGCATGGGTCATCGCGATGCCGACATCGGCGGCGGCCAGGGCCGGCGCGTCGTTGACACCGTCGCCGACCATCGCCACGCGGGCGCCTTCGGCCAGGCCGGCGCGCAGCGTGCTGATCACGCGGGCCTTGTCGGCCGGCAGCACTTCGGCGCGCACCTCGGTGATGCCCACCTCGCGCGCCAGCGCCTCGGCCGCGCCGCGGTTGTCGCCGCTGACCAGCACCGTGCGGATGCCCTCGCGCTGCAGCGCCGCCACGGCGGCCCGGGCGCCGGGCTTGGCGTGGTCGCCGAAGGCCAGCAGGCCCAACGCGCGTGGTGGGCGGCCATCCACCCCGGCCTCGGCCAGCCACGACACGCTGCGGCCTTGTGCGGCCCAGTCCGCCGCCAGGCGTTGCAGCGCGTCGTCGGCCACGCCCAGCTCGGCCATCCACACGCTGCTGCCCAGCCTCAACGCCCGGCCGTCGACGACGCCCTCGATGCCGCGGCCAGCCACGGCGCGCAGGCCCTCGGCCTTGGGCGGGGCGATCCCCTGGTCGTCCGCAGCCTGCAGCACCGCACGCGCCAGCGGGTGCTCGCTGCCAGCCTGCAGGGCCGCGGCCAACTGCAGCACGGGCTCGCGGCTGCCGCCCGCCGCAGCCTGATGGTCGACCAGGCGCGGCTTGCCTTCGGTCAGCGTGCCGGTCTTGTCGAAGGCCACGACCTGCACCGCGCGCAGGATCTCCAGCGCCTGGGCGTCGCGCACCAGGATGCCGCGGCGCGCGGCGAGGCCCGTGCCCACCATCAGCGTGGCCGGCGTGGCCAGGCCCAGGGCGCAGGGGCAGGCGATCACCAGCACCGACACCGCGTGGATCAGCGCCGTGGCCCAGCCGGCCTCGGTGAACAGGCCCCAGCCGAGCAAGGTGAGCAGGGCGGCGGCGAACACCGCCGGCACGAACACTGCCGACACCTGGTCGACCATCTGCTGGATGGGTGCCTTCTTCGCCTGGGCCGATTCGACCAGCTGCACGATCTGCGACAACATGCTGGCGCCGCCCACCGCGGTGGTGCGCACCAGCAGCAAACCTTCGCCGTTGATCGCGCCGCCGGTCACGCGGTCGCCCGGGCCGCGTGCCACCGGCAGGCTTTCGCCGGTCAGCAGCGATTCGTCCAGGTGGCTGCGGCCGTCGACCACGGTGCCGTCGGTGGGCAGGCGTTCACCAGGCCGCACCAGCACCAGGTCGCCGGGGCGCACATCGGCCAGCGGCACGGTGGTGTCCTGGCCGTTGCGGCGGACGGTGGCGACATCGGGGCGCAAGGCGCGAAGTGCCTCCAGCGCCCCCAGCGTGCGGCGCTTGGCCCGGGCTTCCAGCCACTTGCCGAACAGCACGAGCGTGATCACCACCGCCGCGCTCTCGAAGTACAGGTGCGGCATGCCCCCGCCGCCTTGGGACTGGTCCTGCCACCACAGTGCCAGGCTCAGGCCGTAGGCCGCGCTGGTGCCGGTGGCCACCAGCAGGTCCATGTTGCCGCTGCCGGCGCGCAGCGCCTTCCAGCCGGCGACGAAGAAGCGGGCGCCGAACCAGAACAGCACCGGCGTGGCCAGCAGCCATTGCCAGAACGCCGGCAGCATCCAGTGGCGGCCGATCAGGTCGCCCGCCATCGGCAGCACCAGGGGTGCGCTCAGCGCCGCCGCTGCGGCCACCTTCCAGCCGGCGTCGCCACGCGGCGGCGGCGCGGGGGGCTGGTCGGCGTCGATCACCGCGGCCACGTAGCCGGCCTTCTGCACCGCCTGCAGCAGGGCGGCGTCGTCGGCGCTGCCGGCCAGGCGGCGCACGCGGGCGGTGGCGGTGGCCAGGTTCACCGTCGCCTCCAGCACGCCGGGCACCTTGCCCAGCGCCTTCTCGACGCGGGCCACGCAGCTGGCGCAGGTCATGCCGTCGATGCGCAGGTCGCGCTGCTGCTCGGGGATGGCATAGCCGGCCTTGGCCACGGCCGCCTGCACCGCCTGCACGGTGGCCGGTGCCGCCTTGGCATCCAGCGCCAGCCGCGCCTGCTCGGTGGCCAGGTTGACGCTCGCCTCGCGCACGCCGGGCACGCGGCCCAGCGCCTTCTCCACGCGGGCCACGCAGCTGGCGCAGGTCATGCCCTCGACGGGCAGGGTGAGAGTGCAGGTGTCGTCCATGGCAGGCATGCTGAACCTTTCCATCATGTCAGGGTCAAGCCCTTGACGCCGGTCAGGGTGTTGCCGCCCCGGGCCTTGACCTTGCCATCGTGGCAAGGTCGATACTGCCAGCATCCCACTTCAAGGCGCCTGCCATGACCATCGAACTGACCCTGCCGACCATGACCTGCGGCCACTGCGTGCGCACCGTGACCGCCACGGTGCAGCAGGTCGATGCCGACGCGAAGCTGCAGATCGACCTGCCCACGCACAAGGTGCAGATCGAGTCCAGCCAGCCCGAGGCCGCGTTCAAGGCCGCGCTGGCCGAAGAGGGCTACGCGGCGGCCTGAGCCGCTTCAGCCGGCCGTGGCTCGACGCCGCACCGCGTCGATGTAGGCGGGGCCGTCGGGCGGCAGGCCGCTGCGCTGGCTGGCCCAGATCATCTCGCCCAGGCACTCCATCACCTCGTGGTGGGCAGCATGCAGGCCGTCGCGGCGCGCGGCCAGCAGCTGCACCGCCTGGCGGATGCCGGTGGGCTGGTCGATGGCGCACTGCTCGGCAATGCTCAGGTGCATCGCCAGGTGCAGGAAAGGGTTGGTGCGGCCCTCGTCGACGGTGTAGACCGCCGCCAGCGCGGCGTCCTCATCGGCCAGGTCGGCGTGGTATTCAGGGTGCTCGCTGATCCAGTCGGCGGCCATGGCCTCCATCGGTGTCAGCGGCAGGGCCTCGCGCTGCTTGCGCCAGGTGGCGCAGAAGAATCGGCGCACATCGTGCTGGGAGGGTTGGAACATTCGACAATTGTCGGCCCTGCTCCTCTTCCAGCCCTCCGCTGTTCTTCCATGTCCCTGTCCAACGACGCCCTGGCCCGGCTGTTCACCGAGGCCCGCACCCAGAACGGCTACCTGCCCACCCCGGTCAGCGACGACACGCTGCGCCAGCTCTACGACCTGGTGAAGTTCGGCCCCACGGCGGCCAACAGCGGCCCGGCGCGCTTCCAGTTCGTGCGCTCGGCCGAGGGCAAACAGAAGCTGCTGGGCTGCGTGTCGGCCGGCAACGTGGCCAAGGTCACCCAGGCACCGGTGACGGTGATCATCGGCATGGACCTGGAATTCCACGAACAGCTGCCCCGGCTGTTCCCGCATGCCGACGCGCGCAGCTGGTTCGCCGGCAAGCCGCAGGCGATCCACGACTCGGCCTTCCGCAACAGCAGCCTGCAGGGCGGCTACCTGATCCTGGCCGCGCGCGCCCTGGGCCTGGACTGCGGCCCGATGAGCGGCTTCGACGCGGCCAAGATGGACGCCGCCTTCTGGGCCGGCACGGCGGTGAAGACCAACTTCATCTGCACCCTGGGCCATGGCGACGCGTCCAAGGTCTTCGGCCGCCTGCCGCGCCTGGGCTTCGATGACGCCTGCACGCTGGCCTGAGAGCGACCCCTTGCCCGTCATCACCGACCCCGCGTTCTACGCGGTGGCCGTGCCTGCCGTGCTGCTGGTGGGCATCAGCAAGAGCGGCTTCGGCGCCGGCTTCGGCGCCCTGGGCGTGCCGCTGATGGCCCTGGCCGTGCCGGTACCGCAGGCCGCGGCCATCATGCTGCCGCTGCTGCTGATCATGGATGCGCTCGGCCTCAAGGCGCTGTGGCGCGAGCGTGACGCGGCCCTGCTCAGCCTGCTGATTCCCGCCGGGCTGACCGGCACGGTGATCGGCACCCTGCTCTTCGGCCTGCTCAGCGCCAAGGCGGTGGCCGGCATCGTCGGCGCGATCACCCTGGTGTTCCTGGCGATCCGCACGGTGTTCCCACCCAAGGCCGATGCCCCGCCGCCGCCGCGGGCCGCGGGCTTCTTCTTCGGCGCGGTGTCGGGCTTCACCAGCTTCGTGGCCCATGCCGGCAGCCCGCCGATCGGCTTCTACATGCTGCCGCTGAAGCTCGACCCCATCCGCTTCACCGCCACGCTGGCGGTGTTCTTCGCGGTGGTCAACGTGTCCAAGCTGGTGCCCTACGGCGCGCTCGGGCTCATCGACTGGACCAACATGGCCACCGCCGCGGTGCTGGCGCCGGTGGCGCCGCTGGGCGTGCTGATTGGCGTGCGGGTGGTGCGGCACATCCCGCCGGTGCTGTTCTACCGGCTGTTCTCGATCGGCATGCTGCTGACCGGGGTGAAGCTGCTCTACGACGGCTTGAACTAGCCCCACCCCCTACGCGCTTCGCGCGCCCCCAAGGGGCAACGCCAGCGGCCCGGCATAGCCGGTTCCGCGGCGATCGCTTGGTGAACAGCCATCAGGGCCGGTCGGGGTCATCCGCATGCCAGCCCTGGCGGTTGCGCCTTGCGGTCTGCTCGGCGCGCTCCTGGGCCCACATCGTCTCCAGCTGCTGGCGGCCCTGCTTGGCCACGGCGATCAGCTTCTGCTCGTCGCCCAGGTGCGGCAGCATCTGCTCGATCAGCGTGATGGTGTGGGCGCGGAAACGCAGCGCCTGGTTGCGCGCCTCGTGCGGCTGCCATCCCATCAGCTCCAGCACGCTGCGCCCGCTCATCAGCGAGGCGTCCAGCACCTCGCGCTCGATGCGCGTGATGCCCAGCTTGCGCAGGCCGTTGTAGTGGCTGACGTTGCGCGCCCGGGCGACGATTTCCAGCTGCGGGAAGTGCGCGCGCGCCAGCGTGGCCACCTTCAGGCTCTGCTCCACGTCGTCGATCGCCAGCACCAGCACCTTCGCCTGGGCCGCACCGGCCACGCGCAGCAGGTCGAGCCGGGTCGCGTCGCCGTAGAACACCCGCCAGCCGAAGCGGCGCACCGTCTCCACCTGGTCGGCGTTGTGCTCCAGCACCGTGGCGCTCAGCCCGCTGGCATTCAGCAGCCGGCCCACACCCTGGCCGTAGCGGCCGAAGCCGGCAATGATCACCGGCGCGGCCTGCGGCTCGCTGATCTCGGCCGGCCGGGCTGCACCGTGGCGGTCGGCCTGGCGCGCCAGCCGCGGCACCCACCAGCGGTCGGCCGCCAGCAGCAGCAGCGGCGTCAGCAGCATCGACACCGCCACCGCCGCGACGAGAAACGACGACTGCTCGGCCGTGATGACCCGCGATTGCTGCGCGGTCTGGAAGACGACGAAGCCGAATTCGCCGCCCTGCGCCAGCAGCACCCCGTACACCGGCCGCTCCAGCAGCGGCACCTCGGTCCAGTGTGCCAGCGCCCACAGGACCACCGCCTTCAGCACCAGGAAGCCCAGCACCACGCCGGCCATCGCCAGCGGATGGGCCAGCACCACGGCGAAGTCGATGCTCATGCCCACGGCGATGAAGAACAGGCCCAGCAGCAGGCCCTTGAAGGGCTCCAGGTCGGTCTCCAGCTCGCGCCGGTATTCGCTCTCGGCCAGCAGCACGCCGGCGAGGAAAGCGCCCAGCGCCATCGACAGGCCCACGCTCTGCATCAGCGCGGCGGTGGCCACCACCAGCAGCAGGGCGGCGGCGGTGAAGATCTCGGGCGTGTCGCTGCGGGCGATCCAGCGCAGGGCCGGGCGCAGCAGCAGCCGCCCGCCCAGCACGATGGCGGCGATCACGCCCAGCGCCTTGGCCGCGCCCAGCCAGCCGCTGCCGCCGTCATCGGCTGCGGCAGCGCCGCCCATGGCCATCAGCGGCACCAGGGCCAGGATGGGGATGGCCGCGATGTCCTGCAGCAGGGCCACGCTGAGCACGCCCTGGCCCGAGGCCGTGCCCATCAGGTTGCGCTCGGCCAGCGCGCCCAGGCCGATGGCGGTGGACGACATGCCCAGCCCCAGCCCGGCCACCAGCGCCAGCCGCCAGTCCAGGCCCAGCGCCAGCCCGGCGCCCAGCATCAGCAGGGCCGAGCCCAGCAGCTGCACGCTGCCGCCGCCGAAGATGGGCCGGCGCATTGCCCACAGCCGGCGCGGCTCCAGTTCCAGGCCGACGAGGAAGAGCATCAGCACCACGCCGAACTCGGCGAAATGCAGCATCGCCTGCGGGTCGCTGACCAGCTTCAGCCCCCAGGGGCCGATGACGATGCCAGCGCCCAGGTAGCCGATGATCGCGCCCAGCCCCAGCAGCCTTGCCAGCGGCACCGCCAGCACGGCCGCGGCCAGGTAGACCAGGCTGGTCGAGATCCAAGAAGGTCCGTGGTCCATGCCGTTCACTCCGCCGGCCGGGCGTCGGCCGGCACCTCGCAGACGGCGCATGCCATGTTGGCGATCTCGGGCCAGTCGGGCCAGGTGCGCAGGCGGTCCAGCCAGACGGCGCGGTGCGCCTGCACCTCATCGGCCGGCGCCCGGTGCGCGCCGTGCAGCACCAGCGGCGGCAGGAAGCGCATGCCGGCCAGGGCGGCGGTCTGCTCGTAGGGCGGCAGGAAGGCGTCGAAGAAGTGGCGGTTGTAGCCGCCCGGCGCATACGAGGCCTCGGGCCCGCCGGTGGAGCTGACCAGCCACAGGTCCTTGCCCGCCAGCGCCTGGCCGCCGGGCCCGTAGGCCCAGCCGAAGGCGAAGACCTCGTCGAGCCACAGCTTCATCAGCGGCGGCATGCCGTACCAGTGGATGGGGTGCAGCCACACCACCAGGTCGGCGTCGGCCAGAGCGGCCTGCTCGGCGGCCACGTCGACCAGGTAGTCGGGATACAGCGCGTAGAGGTCGCGCACGGCGTGGCCGGCGTCGCGTGCCGCGCGGGCCAGGTCGGCGCCGATGCGCGAATGTGCAAGCTGGGGGTGCGCCAACAGGATGAGGATGCGGGGCATGGCGGGGGTTCGTTCTAGGCGGTGGCGCGGGGCGCACTCTTAACATAGCAGCATTCCAACCAAGCACAGCCAGGGGGCGCGACATGCCGGTGTACGTGGTGGCCAACCCCAAGGGCGGAGCGGGCAAGAGCACGCTGGCCACCAACCTGGCCGGCTGGCTGGCCCAGGCCGGTCATGCGGTGGCGCTGGGCGACCTGGACCGCCAGCAGAGCGCCCGCCAGTGGCTGGCGCTGCGGCCGGCGGCGCTGCCCGCCATCCGCGCGCTGGACCTGGTGGACGACCACGTGCTGCGCGCCCCCAAGGGCGTCACCCACCTGGTGCTGGACACGCCCGCCGGCCTGCATGGCAAGCGGCTCGACGTGGTGCTGAAGATCGCCGACCGCATCCTGGTGCCGCTGCAGCCCAGCCCCTTCGACCTGGCGGCCACCCATGCCTTCCTGCAGGCGCTGGCCGGGCACAAGCGCGGCGGCAAGCTGGCGTTGGGCCTGGTGGCGATGCGGGTGAAGGAGCACACCCATGCCACCCAGCACCTGCACGAATACCTCGGCGCGGTGGCGCCGGCGCCGCTGAACATTCCCATCACCCACCTGCGCGACACCCAGAACTACGCGCACCTGGCCGCCCGCGGCCTGACCCTGTTCGACGTGGCACCGGGCCGCGTCGAGCGTGACCTCCATCAATGGCAACCCCTGACCGACTGGCTTTCGACATGAGCGACAACACAAGCACCGACACCCGCAAGCACTTCCCCCGCCTGGCCGAGATGGCCGCCCTGGTCGGCGAGCACCTGGCCACCAGCCCCTGGATCACGGTCGACCAGCAGCGCATCAACCTGTTCGCCGACGCCACCGGCGACCACCAGTGGATCCATGTCGACGTCGAGCGCGCCAAGGCCGGGCCCTACGGTGCACCCATCGCCCACGGCTTCCTGACCCTGTCGCTGCTGCCCGAGCTGAACGCCAGCGCGATGGTCATCGACGACGTCAAGATGAGCATCAACTACGGCCTGAACAAGGTGCGCTTCACCGGCCCGGTGCCCGCCGGCAGCCGGGTGCGGGCGCAGATCAAGCTGAAGGCCTACGACGTGATCGAGGGTGGCGCGCAGATGACCACCGAGGTCACGATCGAGCGCGAGGGCGCGACCAAGCCGGTGTGCGTGGCCGAGGCCGTCTCGCGCCGCTTCACCTGAAGCCACGCTGTCCACGGCAAGGGGAGACAAGACCATGAAGGTGCTGCTGATCGACGACCACCCGCTGGTGCTGAACGCGCTGACGGACATCATCCACAAGCTGGACCCGCGGGTGGTGGTGCTGACGGCCGAGGGCGCCGGCCAGGCCTTCGCCCACCTGTCGCTGGACGGCGGCGTGAACCTGGTGCTGCTGGACCCGCAGCTGGGCCGCGACGACGAGGGCTTCACCCTGCTGGCCGATCTGCGCCAGCGCCACCCCGAGCTGCCGGTGGTGGTGATGGCGGCCAACGACCAGCTGGCCGACATGGTGCGCGCCGTCGACCTCGGCGCCATGGCCTTCGTGCCCAAGCGCACACCCATCGCCGAGCTGCATGCGGCCCTGGCCCTGGTGCTGTCGGGCGGCGTCTACATCCCGCAGGCCCTGCTGGGGCTGATGCAGCTGCAGCAGGCCGCCGGCAGCGGCGATGGCTCGGAGGCGCCCGCCACGCCGGTGCTGCAGCCGCTGGGCACCGGCACGGTGCCGCCACCGCAGGGCACCAGCGTGGCCGAGATGCCGCGCCTGAGCATGGCCACGCTCGGCCTGACGCCGCGCCAGACCGACGTCCTGAGCCTGCTGCTCAAGGGCCTGCCGAACAAGCTGATCGCCCGCGAGCTGAATGTCGCGGTCGACACGGTGAAGGACCATGTGGCGGCCGTGCTGCGGGCGCTGGGCGTCAGCTCGCGCACGCAGGCGGTGCTGGTGGTCAGCCGGATGACGCAGCAGCCGGGCCAGAAGTAGCGCGCGTCGGCCCGCCTGCGCTACATCGGCAGCGGCGGCAGCCCGTGGCGGGCACGCGCCCGGGCGCAGGCTTCGTCGCCCTGGCCGAAGGGCGCCCGCGGGCCGAACTCGCGGCAGGGGGATGGCCGCCATTCGTGGATGCCGCACAGCACCCGCTGGCCCACCTGGCCCTGCAGCGCGGCGCAGCGCGGGCGGGCATGGTCGGTGCCGCGCAGGCGCCACAGCCGGTCGGTGAGCTGCAGGGCCAGGCCATCGGGCACGCAGCCGCCTTCGCTCTGCAGCTCGCTGGCGTCGAAGTCGACCCGGTAGCCCGCACAGCACGCGCCGCAGCGGGTGCAGGGGTTGTCGGGCTGATCAGCCGCCATGCGGCGCTGCTCCGGGCGCTGCTGCCGGTGCGGCGTCGCCACCTTCAGGTGCCCGCACCACGGTGACGGTGCGGTCGGCCTGCGCCACCACCTGCGACGACACGCTGCCCAGCAGCCGCCGCAGCGACGAGCTGGCGCGCGCCCCCATCACGATGTGGTCGACCTGGTTGCGCTGCGAGAACTCCAGCAGCGCGTCGGCCACGTCGGGCGCTTCCAGCACGTGGAAGGTGAGGCGGCCTTCGCCCAGGTCGAGCGCCTTGCTGATCGGCCGCGCCCAGTGCTTCAGCGCCACCAGCTGCTTGACATGCTTGCTGCGGCCGTCGGCGTCGACCAGCTCGTCCACGCCGATGCGGGCGATCTTCATCACGCTCACACACGCCAGGCGGGCGCCGGGCTCGGTCAGCACGATGCGGCGCACCGTCTCGCGCAACTGCTGCAGCAGGGCGGTGGTGGCGTTGTCGATGTCGACCGCGGCCATCACGATGGGGCTGCGCTCCAGCTGCTCGGCCACCTTGATGCGCTCGTTCGCCGGCTCGGCACCCAGGGCGAAGAACCAGCGCTTGAAGGTCTTCAGCATGCCGCTCTTCTGCAGCTTCTCGGCGCGGCGCGTCAGCGTCATCTGGCCCGGGTCCTGCAGGTCCAGCGCCAGCTGCGCGGCGGTTTGATACCGGCGCTCGGGCTGCACTTCCAGGCAGCGCAGGATCACCTCCTGCAGCCAGGGCGGGCAGTCGGGGCGCAGGCTGCGCGGCGGCACCGGGTCGATGTAGAGCCGCCGGCGCAGGCCGCGCACGCTGTCGGGCGCGCCGAAGGGCCGCTCGCCGGTGGTGAAGTGGTAGAGCATCACGCCCAGCGCAAACAGGTCGCTGCGCGGGTCGTTGCGCACGAACTGCACCTGCTCGGGCGACATGTAGGGCCCGGTGCCCATCGGCAGCGTGAACTCCTCGTCCAGCAGGTCGGGCAGGTGGTCGTGGCGCGACAGGCCGAAGTCGACCAGCACGGCGGTGCCGTCGTCGCGGAACATGATGTTGCTGGGCTTGATGTCCAGGTGCACCAGGTTCTGGCGGTGCAGGTCGTGCACCGCGGTGGCCACGCGCGAGCCGATCTCGATCACCTCGTCCAGCGCCAGCGGCGCGTCGTCCAGGCGCGGGCGCAGGCTGTGGCCCTCGATGCGCTCCATCACGATGTAGGGCTGGCGGGTGAAATCGCCCTTGGCGATGAACTGCGGCACATGGCGCCCGCGCAGCATCGGCAGGATCATCATCTCGACCTCGAAGCCGACGATGGTGGCCGGGTCCTCGCCGCCCTTGATGCGCGGCACCTTCATGATCAGCGGCAGCCGTGAATCACCCTGGTGGTTGACCTCCTGCACCTTCCAGATGTGGGCCATGCCACCCACGTGCAGCTTCTCCAGCAATTCGAAGCGGTCGACGATCGAACCGGGCTTCAGCGTGTTGACCGGGTTGTCGCCGTTCTGGCCGGTGTAGCCCAGGCTCGGGCTGTACAGCTTGCTCTCCATCGCGGCCTCAGTGCCCGTCTTCCAGCCGGCTGGCCAGGCGCTGCGGCAGGTCGGCGGCGCGGATCTTGGCGCCGGCCGTCTCATGGTCGTAGGGCACGCGCTGGAAGGTGAGGGTGCCCGTCGCCTCGTCGAGCAGCGCGTAGCAGGCGGCCGGGTTGCCGTCGCGCGGCTGGCCTGCCGAGCCGGGAATGATCAGCCACTGCCGGTGCGGCGGCACCGGGATCGGCACGCCCGGCGTGGGCACGAAGTCGCCCGCCTTGCCGGTGCCCGACAGGTTGAACAGCTTGGGCTCGTGCATGTGGCCGCAGAAGGTGTAGCGCGCTTCGGTGGCCTGCAGGCTGCGCACCGCGTCGCCGCGCGACTGGATGTAGTCCCAGCCGCCGGGCGCCCAGGCGTTGGCATGCACGTAGAGCTGGTCACCGTGCTGCTGCTGCATCGGCAGGCTGGCGAGGAAGTCGAGCTGGTTGGCGTCGAGCTGGGCGCGGGTCCAGTCGATCACGAAGCGGGCCTCGGGCCGCATGCCCGGCGCCGATCCGCGCACCACCGCCTGGTCGTGGTTGCCCATCACCGCCATCGCGCCCTGGCGCACCAGCGCGCGCACCTGGTCGACCACCCAGGCCGGATCGGCGCCGTAACCGACGAAGTCGCCCAGCAGCACCCAGCGCTGCGCACCCTGGGCGCGGGCATGCTCCAGCACCGATTCCACCGCCTCGCGGTTGGCGTGCAGGTCGCTGAGGAAGGCGGTCTTCACGACGATGGCAGCCGGCTCAGCCGATGCGGCCGAGGAGCAGGTACTCCATCAAGGCCTTTTGCACGTGCATGCGGTTCTCGGCCTCGTCCCACACCACGCTCTGCGGGCCGTCGATGACCTCGGCCGCCACCTCCTCGCCGCGGTGCGCCGGCAGGCAGTGCATGAACAGCGCGTCTTTCTGCGCCAGCGACATCATCTGGGTGTCGACGCACCAGTCGGCAAACGCCTTCTGGCGCGCGGCGTTCTCGGCCTCGAAACCCATGCTGGTCCACACGTCGGTGGTGACCAGGTGCGCGCCCTCGCAGGCGGCGAACGGGCTCTTGAAGGTCTTCACACAGCCGGGGTTGGCCACGCCGCCCAGCTTGGGGTCGACCTCGTAGCCGCCGGGCGTGCTGACATGCAGGGTGAAGCCCAGGATGTCGGCCGCCTGCAGCCAGGTGTTGGCCATGTTGTTGCCGTCGCCGACCCAGGCCACCACCTTGCCCTGGATCGAGCCGCGGTGCTCGATGAAGGTGAAGATGTCGGCCAGGATCTGGCAGGGGTGGTACTCGTTGGTCAGGCCGTTGATCACCGGCACCCGGCTGTGCGCGGCAAAGCGCTCCAGCTTGGTCTGCTCGTAGGTGCGGATCATCACCAGGTCGACCATGCGGCTGATGACGCGGGCCGAGTCCTCGATCGGCTCGGCCCGGCCGAGCTGGCTGTCGCCCGTGGTCAGGTGCACCACCGAGCCGCCCATCTGGTACATGCCGGCCTCGAAGCTGACCCGGGTGCGGGTGCTGGCCTTCTCGAAGATCATCGCCAGCGTGCGGTCGGCCAGCGGCTGGTAGCGCTCGTAGTTCTTGAAGCGCGTCTTGATGATGCGCGAGCGCTCGAACAGGTAGGCGTACTCCTCGGCGCGCAGGTCCTTGAATTGCAGGTAGTGCTTCATCAGCGAGTACCCAGGTTTCATGACGCCAGGAACTTGCGCACCAGCGGCACCAGGATGCCGACCATCTCGTCGGCCTCGGCGGCGGTCAGGATCAGCGGCGGCACCAGGCGGATCACGCTGTCGGCGGTCACGCTGATCAGCAGGCCGGCCTCGGCCGCCTGGCCCAGCAGCGCGCCGCAGGGGCGGTCGAGCTCGATGCCCACCATCAGCCCCTGGCCGCGGATCTCCTTCACGCCGGCCAGGCCCTTCAGCCCTTCGGCCAGGCCCGCATGCAGGCGGGCGCCGACGGCTGCGGCATTGGCCATCACGCCGTCCTCTTCCATGATGCGCAGGGTCTCGATGCCCGCACGCATCGCCAGCGGATTGCCGCCGAAGGTGGTGCCGTGGTTGCCCGGTTGCAGCACCTTGGCCGCGCGCGGGCCGGCGACGATGGCGCCGATCGGCACGCCCGAGCCCAGGCCCTTGGCCAGAGGCATCACGTCGGGCTGGATGCCGGCCCACTGGTGCGCGAACCACTTGCCGGTGCGGCCCAGGCCGCACTGCACCTCGTCGAGCATCAGCAGCCAGTCCTGCTGGTCGCAGATCTGGCGCAGGCCCTGCAGGATCTCGATGCGCGTCGGGTTGATGCCGCCTTCGCCCTGGATGGTCTCCAGGAACACCGCGACCACGTTGGGGTTGGTGCGGGCGACCTCGCGCACGGCGTCCAGGTCGTTCAGCGGCACGCGCACGAAGCCCTCGACCAGCGGGCCGAAGCCGGCTTGCACCTTGGGGTTGCCGGTGGCCGACAGGGTGGCGATCGAGCGGCCGTGGAAGGCCTTCTCGTAGACGATGATCTCGGGACGCTCGATGCCCTTGTCATGGCCGAACTTGCGCGCGATCTTCAGCGCGCCCTCGTTGGCTTCCAGGCCGGTGGAGCAGAAGAACACCGATTCCAGGCCCGACAGCTCGCACAGCTTGGCGGCCAGCGCCTCCTGCAGCGGCGCGGCGTAGTAGTTGCTGCAGTGGATCAGCTTGGCCACCTGGTCCTGCAGCGCCGGCACCAGCTTGGGGTGGCCGTGGCCCAGGGTGTTGACGGCGATGCCGCCCAGGCCATCGAGGTACTGTCGGCCCTCGGTATCCCAGACGCGGCAGCCTCGGCCATGGGACAGCGCAAAAGGCAGTCGGCCGTAGGTGTTCATCACGTGGGAAGTCATCGCGGGGCTCCGGGGAAAGCGACAGTCAAAGAAAAGGCCGGCGTGTGTTTCGCATGGTTCCCACCATGGCAACGCGCCGGCCCGGGATTCGATTCTAAAGCGACGATGCTGTGCTGCCGATCAGCCGGAATGGACCGGATCTCAGAAGCAGCGGTGCATGCTGCGGCGCAGCACTTCCACGGCACAATGCGGGGTTTCCCGGTGGCCGAGCCCGGGCCGCGGTGCGTGCTGCGGCCTGTGGCCCTGCCCATCGGGCGCAACGAACCACCCCATCCCGCCCAGGCCCGCATGTCGAACCCTCCCAAGCCGCGCGAGTTCTTCATCCAGGGCGTCACCAAGGCCGGCAAGACCTTCCGTCCCAGCGACTGGGCCGAGCGGCTGGCCGGCGCGCTGTCGAGCTTCCGCCCCAAGGGATCGGGCATCGGCGCCCACATCGGCTACTCGCCGTACTGCGTGCCGCGGGTGATCGACGGCACCAAGTGCGTGATCGTCAACGAGGCCCTGCGCGACATCGAGCCCATGGCCTGGGACTTCGTGATGCACTTCGCCCGCGACAACGAACTGCAGGTGGTCGAGGCCTGCCTGCTGCCCGAGCCGCCGTCCGCATCGACCTGATGCGTCGGCGCCAGAACGCAAAAAAGCCCGCGTCAGCGGGCTTTTTCGTTGGGGCCGAGGCCTTGGCGGCGATCAGGCGGCCGGCTGGGCCGTGGCCAGGGCCTTGATCTTGGCAGCCAGGCGGCTCTTGTGGCGTGCGGCCTTGTTCTTGTGGAAGATGCCCTTGTCGGCGACCGAGTCGATCACGCTCTGGGCGGTCTTGAACAGCGCGGCAGGGGCTTCCTTGTCGCCACCGGCAGCGGCCTTGTCCAGGGCCTTCTGCACGTTCTTGATCACCGTGCGGAACTTCGAGCGCAGCGAGGTGTTCGCGGCGTTGATCTTCTCGTCCTGGCGGACGCGCTTGCGGCCCGAGGCCAGGCGAACGGTTTTCTTCTTGGCTTTGGAAGCGGTGGCCATGCTGGTGCGAATCCTGTATCGAGGGCGTTGACTTTGATCTGGCTGCCTGACCGCCTGACTGCGTTCGTGTCAGTGCTTGCAAGGCAGGCGCCGTCGGTGTTCAACGCCAATGCCATGTCGGGCAAAGACAGTGAGTATAGCATCTTGCATTTGGGCCGGCAAAGTGCTTGGCTGCGGATTCCTATAATTCGGCGTGGTGCTGCGTTCCGGTGCCGTCCTTCACGTCGCCTGTCGGCCGCATCCGCCCGCATGAATCTCTTCAAGGCCGCCTTTTCCGTTTCCGCCCTCACGCTGCTGTCGCGCATCACCGGCCTGGTGCGCGAGCAGATCGGCGCCGCGCTGTTCGGCACCTCGGCGATGATGGACGCGTTCCAGATCGCCTTCCGCATCCCGAACCTGCTGCGCCGGCTGTTCGCCGAGGGCGCGTTCTCGCAGGCCTTCGTGCCGCTGCTGGCCGCCACCCGCGCCGCCGAGGGCGACGCCGTTACCCGCGACCTGGTCGACGCCGTGGCCACGGTGCTGGCCTGGGCGCTGCTGGTGACCTGCGCGGTGGGCATCGTGGCCGCGCCGGTGCTGGTGTGGCTGCTGGCCTCGGGCTTCGACCCCGCCACCGAGACCGCTGCGGTGGCGATGACGCGCTGGATGTTTCCCTACATCGGCTTCATGTCGATGGTGGCCCTGGCCTCGGGCGTGCTGAACACCTGGAAGCGCTTCGCCATCCCGGCCTTCACGCCGGTGCTGCTGAACCTCAGCGTGATCGCCGCGTCGCTGGGGCTGGTGCCCTGGTTGCGACAGCATGGCCAGGAGCCGATCTACGCGCTGGCGGTCGGCGTGATGGTGGGCGGCGTGCTGCAGCTGGCCTTGCAGGTGCCGGCGCTGCTGAAGATCGGCATGCTGCCGCGCATCGGCCTGGCGCCAGCGCGGCTGGGCGCGGCCTGGCGCCACCCGGGCGTGCGGCAGATCCTGGCCAAGATGGGGCCGGCCCTGGTGGGCGTGTCGGTGGCGCAGATCTCGCTGATGATCAATTCGCAGCTGGCCAGCCACATGGGCGCCGGCGCGGTGTCCACCCTGGTCTATGCCGACCGCCTGATGGAACTGCCCACCGCCCTGCTGGGCGTCGCGCTGAGCGTGGTGCTCACGCCCCAGATGTCGGCGGCCAAGGCCCGTGGCGACATGGGGGCTTATTCGGGCCTGCTCGACTGGGGGTTGCGCCTGGTGCTGCTGCTGGCGCTGCCCTGCGCGGTGGCGCTTGCGGTGTTCGGCCAGCCGATGGTGGCGGTGCTGTTCCACCGTGGCGCCTTCGACGCCAATGCCGTGGCCATGACCACCTTGGCGGTGATGGGTTATGGCGCCGGTGTCATCGGCCTGGTCGGCGTCAAGGTTGCTGCGCCGGCCTACTACGCGCAGCAGGACATGGCCACACCGATGCGCGTGGCCATCGGTGCCCTGGTGCTGACCCAGGTGCTCAATGCCACGCTGATCGCTGGCCTCGGCATGGGCGTGGCGGCGCTGGCGCTGTCGATCGGTCTGGCCGCCAATGCCAATGCAGCTGCCCTGGTCTGGGGCCTGAAGCGCCGCGGCAGCTACCAGCCCGCACCAGGCTGGGCGAAGTTCTCGCTGAAGGTGGTGGTGGCCAGCGCGGTGATGGGCGGCGGCATGGCCTGGGCTGCGCGGCGCGTCGACTGGATCGCGCTGGGGGCGCATGAACTGCAGCGCGCAGGGGCGATGGCCCTGGCGCTGGCCGTGTCGGCGGCGGTGTACTTCGGCGTGCTGGCGCTGCTGGGCGTGCCGCTGCGCAGCCTGGTGCGCAAGACCTGACGCCGGGCCGCGGTCTGGCAAGGCCTAGACTCGGGTCATGAAGCACCTGCGCCTCGACATGCCCACCAGCCTGGCGTACTTCGCCAGCCTGGTGGCCGAGGATGCCGGCTTCGCCCTGCTCGAAGCCGCGGTCTGCGTGGCGCAGGACGACGTGCCAGGCCTCGATGTACAGGCCGTGCTGGCCGAGATCGACCGCCTGGCCGCGCGGCTGAAAGCCCGGCTGCCGGCCGATGCGCCGCCGCTGCGCCGGCTGCGGGCGCTGAACCAGTATTTCTTCGTCGAACTGGGCTTCGGCGGCAACCTGAACAACTACTACGACCGGCGCAACAGCCACATCCACGAGGTGCTGGCCAGCCGCCGTGGCATCCCGATCACGCTGGCGCTGGTCTACATCGAGCTGGCCGGCCAGCTGGGGCTGAAGGCGCATGGCGTGTCGTTCCCGGGGCATTTCCTGGTCAAGCTGCGCATGCCGCAGGGCGAGGTGGTGATCGACCCGTTCAACGGCAGATCGCTTTCGCGCGAGGCGCTGGACGAGCGGCTGGCGCCGTACCGCGCCCGCCACGGGTTGGAGGGCGACTTCGAGGTGCCGCTGGGGCTGTTCCTGCAGGCCGCGCCGCCGCGCGACATCCTGGCGCGGTTGCTGCACAACCTCAAGGAGATCCACCGCAGCGCCGAGGACTGGGCGCGCCTGCTGGCGGTGCAGCAGCGCCTGGTGCTGCTGCTGCCGCAGTCGGCCGAGGAACGCCGCGACCGCGGCCTGACCTGGGCCGAGCTGGGCCGCCCGGCCGAGGCCGCCGACGACCTGGCAGCCTACCTGGAGCAACGCCCCGAGGCCGACGACGCCGCCGCGCTGCGCGAGCGCCTGGTCGAACTGCGCCGCGACGGTGCCCCCCGTCTGCATTGACGCGCGCTCCTACAATCCGCGGTTTGGCCGAGGCTGGCTGCAACCCGCGCCGCCCTGGCCGGCCTGTGTGCCACCCGAGCGCCACCGTGCGCCATCCATGAGACAGCTGCCCCTGCCGATCCAGCCGCCAGCCGACGAGGGTTTCGACGCCCTTGTTGTCGGCCGCAACGACCATGCGGTGCAGCATCTGCGCAGCCTGCTGCCCGGCACCGGCGCGGCCACGCCGGTCTACCTGTGGGGCGACGCGGGCAGCGGCAAGACGCGGCTGCTGCGGGCGCTGGCGGCCCAGCACCGGGCGCGGGGCGGGCGGGTGGGCTGGTTCGACGCCACCGATGCCGCGCCCTGGACGCTGGACGAGGGCTGGAGCCTGGTCATCGTCGACCGCTGCGAGGCGCTGGACGCGGCGCGCCAGCAGGCGGCCTTCGCGCTCTTCGTCGAGGCCGGTACGCAGGGGGTGCAATGGGCCGCCGCCGGCCGCCTGCCGCCCATCGACCTGCCGGTGCGCGAGGACCTGCGCACCCGCCTGGGCTGGGGCCATGTGTTCGCGCTGCAGCCGCTGGCCGAGGCCGAGACCCGCGCCGCGCTGCGCCGCGAAGCCGACGCCCGCGGCATCCTGCTGCCCGACGAGGTGATCGCCCACCTGCTGACCCACTTCGAGCGCGACATGGCCCACCTGATGGCGCTGCTGGACCGGCTGGACGGCTTCTCGCTGGCCGAGAAGCGCCAGATCACCGTGCCCCTGCTGCGCAAGATGCTGGCCGAAGAGACACCTGCTTCATGACCAAACCGACACGCCTGGCCCTGTTCGACCTGGATGGCACGCTGATTCCCGGCGACAGCGACCACGCCTTCGGCGAATTCATGGTGCGCCTGGGCTGGGTCGACGCCGACGCCCACCGTCGCGCCAACGACGCCTTCTACCAGCAGTACCTGGCCGGCACGCTGGACATCGACGCCTATGTCGACTTCGCCACCAGCGCCTGGCGCCCGCGCAGCGCGGCCGAGCAGGCCGCGGCGCACGCGCAGTTCATGGCCGAGGTGATGCGCCCGCAACTGCTGCCCGCCGCTTTCGACCTGGTGCGCCAGCACCAGCGGGCCGGTGACCTGGTGGCCATCGTCACTGCCACCAACGAGTTCGTCACCGCGCCGATCGCCGCCGCCTTCGGTGTCGAGCACCTGCTGGCCGTGCGCCTGCAGCGCGACGCGGCCGGCGCGGTGACCGGTCGCATCGACGGCTTGCCCTCGTTCCGCGAGGGCAAGATCGGCCGCGTGCACGACTGGTTGGCCACGCTCGGCCACCGGCTGGACGGCTTCGCTTCCAGCACCTTCTACAGCGATTCCACCAACGACCTGCCGTTGCTCGAACTGGTCAGCGACCCGGTGGCCACCAATCCCGGCCCGGCGCTCGAGGCGGTCGCCCGCCAGCGCGGCTGGCGCATCCTGAGGTTGTTCGCATGATCAAGAAATTCATCAGCCGCCTGCTCGGCAAGGGCGCCGAGGCAGCCACTGCCGCCGCACCCGCCGCCGCCCCGGCGGCGCCGCGCATCCCGGTGGGCAAGCGGGTCGAGGTGCCGGCCAGCGCGCATGGCATCGACCCCGATCTCGTCGACGAGCGCGCGGTGCAGGTGGTGCGCACGCTGCAGCGTGCGGGCCATCAGGCCTACGTGGTGGGCGGCGCGGTGCGCGACCTGCTGGTCGGCCTGCGGCCCAAGGACTTCGACGTGGCCACCGACGCCACGCCCGAGCAGGTGAAGGCGCTGTTCCGGCGCGCCTTCATCATCGGCCGGCGCTTCCGCATCGTGCACGTCATCCACGGCCATGGCCGCGACCACGAGGTGATCGAGGTCTCGACCTTCCGCGCCTACATGGACAACAGCGAGGCCACCCAGGTCGAGGGCAACGAGAAGACCAGCAAGGCGGCGCTGGCCGGCAGCGCCCATGCGGTGGACGCCAGCGGCCGGGTGCTGCGCGACAACGTCTGGGGCCCGCAGATCGAGGACGCGGCGCGGCGCGACTTCACCGTCAACGCGATGTACTACGACCCCGAGAGCCAGATCGTGGTCGACTACCACGGCGGCATCGCCGACGTGAAGGCGCGCCTGCTGCGCCTGATCGGCGACCCCGCCACGCGCTACCGCGAAGACCCGGTGCGCATCATCCGGGCCGTGCGCTTCACCGCCAAGCTGGGCTTCGCGCTGGAGGCGGCCACCGCCGCGCCCATCGCCGAGACCGTGCCGCTGCTGGCCAACGTGCCGATCTCGCGCATGTTCGACGAGATGGTCAAGCTGCTGCAGACCGGCCATGCGCTGGCCAGCATCGAGTCGCTGCGCACGCATGGCCTGTTGCGCGGCGTGTTCCCGGTGCTGGATGCGGTGTTCGACGAGTCGCGCGCCACGCCCGAGGACTTCGCCCGCCAGCAGGACTTCATCCGCCTGGCGCTGCAGGACACCGACCGCCGCGTGGGCGAGGGCAAGCCGGTGGCGCCCAGCTTCCTGCTGGCCTGCCTGCTGTGGCACGAGGTGCGGGCCGGCTGGCAGCGCAACCAGGACGCCGGTGAACACCTGGTGCCGGCGCTGCAGAACGCCATCGACGCGGTGTTCGACGCCCGCATCGGCGACATCAGCGGCCGCGGCAAGCTGGCCGCTGACATGCGCGAGGTCTGGATGATGCAGCCGCGCTTCGAGCGCCGGCAGGCCAACACCGCGTTTTCGCTGATCGACCAGGCGCGCTTCCGCGCCGGTTTCGATTTCCTGCGCCTGCGCGCCGACGTGGGCGAGGCCAGCACCGAACTGGCCGAGTGGTGGGAAGACTTCTCGATGGGCAGCGACGAGGAGCGCGAGGCGCTGCTGGCCGCCGTGCGCGAGACCCAGCGCGGTGGCGCCCGCAAGGCGGCGCCGGCCCGGGCGCCCAGGCCGGCACCAGCGGCGGAGGCTGCCGCCGACGATGCCGAGGCGGGCGACGACGCGGGCCCGGACGATGCGGCGGGCGAGGAGGGCGGTGAAGCCGCCAGCGGCGCACCGGCCCGCAAGCGCCGCCGCCGCCGGCGCAAGCCCGGTGCCGGTGCGGGCGCGCCGGCTGACGCCGGCTGACGCACCCCGGCCGTGGCACCGGCCACCGCCTACGTCGGCCTGGGCGCCAACCTGGGCGACGCCCGCGCCACCCTGGCTGCGGCGCTGCGTGCGCTGGCGGCGCTGCGGGGTTGCAGCGGCCTGCGCGCCTCGTCGGTCTGGCGCACCGCGCCCGTCGATTCCAGCGGGCCCGACTACCTGAACGCTGTCGCCGCGCTGCAGACCACGCTGGCGCCGCTGGAGCTGCTGGCGGCGCTGCAGGCCATCGAGTTGCGCCACGGCCGCGAGCGGCCCTATGTCAACGCGCCGCGCACGCTGGACCTGGACCTGCTGCTGCATGGCGATGCGGTGATGGCCACGCCGCAGCTCACGCTGCCGCATCCGCGCCTGCACCTGCGGGCCTTCGTGCTGCAGCCGCTGCTGGAACTGGCGCCGACCCTGCAGGCGCCCGGCCTGGGACCGCTGGTCGCGCACCTGGGCGCCACCGCAGGCCAGCAGGCCCAGCGCTTGCCGGGCTGAGCCGCCGGGCCTGCCGCCTACAATCCGGAGGTGTCAAGCCCGTGACGGGCTGATGACATCCGACGGCCGTTCAGCGCCAGCCCACCCCCCTCCCTGGAGAACGATTCATGCTGTTCGGCAAGCTGCTGCCGCGCGAAGGCAATTTCTTCGAGATGTTCAACGAACACGGCAAGCACATCGCCGAAGGCGCCCGCGCTTTCCAGGCCATGGTGCAGAACTACACCGACGAATCGCTGCGCGCGAAGTACAGCGCCGACGTCGACAACGCCGAGAAGCAGGCCGACCGCCTCACCGCGGACGTCAACCGCCTGCTGCACAAGACCTTCATCACGCCGCTGGACCGCGAGCAGATCCACGGCCTGATCAACGCGATGGACGACATCCTCGACCTGCTGCAGGACAGCAGCGAGGTGATGTCGCTGTACGACCTGAAGAAGGTCAGCGAGGACGTGATCCGCCTGGCCGAGATCTCGGTGAAATGCTGCGAGCGGGTGCAGCATGTGGTGAGCCTGCTGCCCAAGCTCAGCCAGGCCAGCGTGGCCGAGGCAGCACTGAAGACCTGCGAGGAGATCGACCGCCTGGAAAGCGATGCCGACCGGGTGATGCGCAGCGCGATGAGCCGGCTGTTCCGCGACAACATCGAGGTGCGCGAGCTGATCAAGCTGAAGGCGGTCTACGAGCACCTGGAATCGATCAGCGATCGCTGCGAGGACGTCGCCAACATCGTCGAGGGCATCGTCCTCGAAAATTCCTGATGTTGGCGCGGTCCTTGTCGGAGGGCGCGGGCCGAGCGCCGGGCCGGCCACCGGCCAGAGGCCGGTGGCCTTCCGCAGGCACAAACAGTCCGCAGGGACTGTTTGTGTCCGGCGTCAGTCCGCAAGCCGGCCCGCGATCCCCTCGGGGGATCGGCCGACGTACCCGTCGGACGAGGGGCTGACAGCATGGACGCATTGCAGATCAGCTTCTGGGTCGTGGCCGTGCTCGTCGTCCTGGCGATCGCGTTCGACTTCATGAACGGCTTCCACGACGCAGCGAATTCCATCGCCACCGTCGTGTCCACCGGCGTGCTCAAGCCGCAGCAGGCGGTGCTGTTTGCCGCGGTCTTCAACGTGATCGCGATCTTCGTCTTCCACCTCACCGTGGCCGCCACCATCGGCAAGGGCATTGCCGACCCCGGGGTGATCGACCACCACGTGGTCTTCGGCGCCCTGATCGGCGCCATCACCTGGAACGTGATCACCTGGTGGTACGGCATTCCGAGCAGCAGCAGCCATGCGCTGATCGGCGGCATCGTCGGCGCGGTCATCGCCAAGGCCGGCACCAGCAAGCTGATCGGTGCAGGCATCACCAAGGTGGTGGCCTTCATCTTCGTCTCGCCGCTGCTGGGCTTCACCCTGGGCTCGCTGATGATGGTGCTGGTGGCCTGGATCTGCCGCCGCACCAGCCCGCTGAAGGTCGACCGCTGGTTCCGCCGGCTGCAGCTGGTCTCGGCCGGCGCCTATTCCCTGGGCCACGGCGGCAACGACGCGCAGAAGACCATCGGCATCATCTGGATGCTGCTGATCGCCGCCGGCTACAGCAGCGTGCAGGACAAGATGCCGCCGACCTGGGTGATCTGGACCTGCTACCTGGCCATCGGCGCGGGCACCATGTTCGGCGGCTGGCGCATCGTCAAGACCATGGGCCAGAAGATCACCAAGCTCAAGCCCGTGGGCGGCTTCTGTGCCGAGACCGGCGGCGCGCTGACGCTGTTCCTGGCCACGGCCCTGGGCATCCCGGTGTCGACCACCCACACCATCACCGGCGCCATCGTCGGCGTGGGCTCGGTGCGCAACGCCTCGGCCGTGCGCTGGGGCGTGGCCGGCAACATCGTCTGGGCCTGGGTGCTGACGATTCCGGCCTCGGCCTTCGTCGCCGCGGTGGCCTACTGGCTCAGCCTCACGCTGTTCTGACGGCCGCTGGCCGCCGTGCCCGCGCCAGGGCGGCCAGCAGCGCCGCACCACCCAGCCACAAGGCGGGTGTCGGCGGCTCGGGCACCAGTTGCGCCAGCAGGATCGAGCCGTTGGTGTAGAGCGAGTCGGTGCCCCAGCCCTGGCTGGGGTCCAGCTGCGGCAGGTCCAGCGTGTGGAAGTGGCCGGTCGGCAGCCCGGTGCCCGCCATGTCCGGCACGCCCCAGTAGATGAACAGGACCATCTGGTGCCCGCCCCAGGCGAGGAACTGGTCGTCCATCGTGAGCTTCAGCGTGCCGTCGAAGTGCACGGTGTTCTTGAACAGCAGCTGGCTGTGGCAGGGCGAGGCGCAGCCCACGCCACCGGACAGCACCAGCTCCAGCACACCGTCAGGGGCGAACACCTGCGGCTGGTCAAAGACATGCAGCCCGGGTTCCAGGCGCAGCACGGCGGGGGTGTCGGCGGCGTGGGCCGTGCCTGTTGCCAGCAGGGCCATGCCGGCAGTGGCCAGCCAGGGCAGGGCAGGGAATCGCAAGGGGTGCATGCCTGTCTCCGTGTCGAGGTGCTCGCCGAAGCCCGGCGGTGCATCCAGCGTGCAGGCGGCCGGCGCCGCAGTCAAGTGGTGTTGACGGTGGGCGTTAACCTTGCGTCATCCGCCACTGCCGAGTTCTCCAGCGATGTCCACCTACACCGCCACCATCGCCTGGCAGCGCGCCGGCCAGGCCTTCAGCGACCGCCGCTACAGCCGCGCCCATCAATGGCAGTTCGACGGCTTGAGCGTGCCCGGCTCGTCGTCGCCCCAGGTCGTGCCGCTGCCGATGTCCGACGCGGCCGCGGTCGACCCCGAGGAAGCCTTCGTCGCGTCGCTGTCCAGCTGCCACCTGCTGTGGTTCCTGGACCAGGCCTGCCTCGCCGGCTGGGTGGTCGACGACTACAGCGATGCCGCCACCGGCGTGCTGGCCAAGGACGCCCAGGGCCGGCTGGCGATGACCGTGGTCACGCTGCGACCCGCGGTGCGCTTCGCCGGTGCGCGCCAGCCCGACGCGGCCGAAATCCACCGCCTGCACCATGCCGCGCACGACGCCTGCTTCATCGCCAACTCGGTGAGCACCGACGTGCGCTGCGAGCCCATCATCGATCCCGCCTGAGCCATGTACCTGCCCCGCCATTTCGAGGAAACCCGGCCCGAGGTCCTGCACCCGGTGCTGGCGGCCCATCCGCTGGGCCTGCTGATCACGGTCGACGCCGACGGCGCGCCGGTGGCCAACCCGATCCCGTTCCACCTGGACGCCACGCGCGGCGCCCACGGCACGCTGTGCGCCCATGTCGCCCGCGCCAACCCGGTTTGGCAGCAGGCGGGGCAGCAGGTGCTGGTGGTGTTTCAAGGCGCCGATGGCTACATCTCGCCCAGCGGCTACCCCGGCAAGGCCGAGCACGGCAAGGTGGTGCCGACCTGGAACTACCTGATGGTGCAGGCCCGCGGCCCGCTGGTGGTGCTGGACGAGGCCGCCGCCGCCCATGCCCTGGTCACGCGGCTGACCGACCGCCACGAGGCCACGCAGCCGAAGCCCTGGGCCGTGGCCGACGCGCCCGCCGGCTACGTCGCCAGCATGCTGCGCGCCATCGTCTGCATCGAGGTGCCGCTCACGTCGCTGGTCGGCAAGTTCAAGCTCAGCCAGAACCGCAGCGCGGAAGACCGCGCCGGCCTGGTCGGCGCGTTGCGCGCCCAGGGCGACGGGCCGGCGCAGGCGCTGGCCGAGCGGATGGAACACCCGGCGGGCGGCTGACGCCTGGCGGCGGCCAACTTCCCAACTTCACAAACGGAGAAGTTCCGGCCAAGCGGCGCTCACAGCCGCTGCGCAGACTGCGGTCACGGGCGGGGCGGGGGCCCTGCCAAGACAAGGAGTCGTCCGCATGCGCAAGATCGCCCATCCCCTGGCCTGGGCCCTGCTGGGCGGTGGCCTGGCCGCCGTCGGCACCGCCGGCGCCATCGACCTGCCCTGGCTGGGCAAGGGCCAACCCGTCACCCAACCCGCGGCGCAGGGTGCCGCCAGCCTGCCGGCCGCTGCGCCCGCCACGCCGCTGCCACCCGGCGCCGCGCCCAACTACCGCGCCATCGTGCAGCGTTACGGCCCGTCGGTGGTCGGCGTGCTGGTCGAGGGCCGGCGCACGGCCGATGGCGACGAGGAAGCCGTCGCGCTGCCGGGGCTGCCCCGCGGCTGGCGCCCCGGCATGCCGCAGGGCGCCCAGCCCTTCCGCGGCCAGGGCTCGGGTTTCATCGTCGCCGCCGACGGCCTGATCCTGACCAATGCCCATGTGGTGAAGGACGCGACCCAGGTGACCGTGCTGCTGGCCGATCGGCGCGAATTCACCGCCCAGGTGCTGGGCAGCGACGCGGCCACCGACATCGCGGTGCTGCGCATTCCCGTGCAGGGCCTGCAGCCGGTGCGCCTGGGCGATGCGGCGCAGTTGCAGGTGGGCGACCCGGTGCTGGCCATCGGCGCGCCCTACGGCCTGGCGCAGACGGCCACCGCCGGCATCGTCAGCGCCACCGGGCGCAGCCTGCCCGGCGACGGCGCCGTGCCCTTCATCCAGACCGACGCGGCGGTGAACCCGGGCAATTCCGGCGGGCCGCTGTTCGACGCGGCCGGCAACGTGGTCGGCATCAATGCCCAGATCTACAGCCGCACCGGCGGCTTCCAGGGCGTGAGCTTCGCCATCCCCGTCGACGTGGCGATGCGGGTGAGCCAGCAGATCGTCGCCAACGGCCGCGCCCAGCATGCGCGCCTGGGCGTCACGGTGCAGGACCTGACCCAGCCACTGGCCGACAGCTTCGGCCTGCAGCGGCCCGATGGCGCCCTGGTGTCGCAGGTGGCGCCGGGCAGCCCGGCCGCCAGCGCTGGCCTGCAGCCGGGCGACGTGATCCAGAAGATCGACGGCCAGCCCACGGTGCAGGCCGGCGCGCTGTCGGCGCGGGTGGCGCAGGCCGTGCCGGGCGAGCGCATCGCCCTGGGCGTGTGGCGCCAGGGCAAGGCGCTGGAGCTGACGGCCACGCTGGGCAAGGCCGACGACGGCGCGGCGACGAAGCAGGCCGCCGCCGGCAGCGACGAGGCCACCGGCGGTGCCAAGCTGGGCCTGGCGCTGCGCCCGCTGCAGCCGGCCGAGCGTGCCCAGGCCAGGCTGGAGCACGGCATGCTGGTGCAGGATGCACGCGGCGCCGCGGCCCGCGCCGGCGTGGCGCCGGGCGACGTGGTGCTGGCGATCAACGGCCAGCCGGTGGATTCGGTCGACGTGCTGCGCAAGGTGCTGGCGGCCAGCCCGAAGCGGGTGGCGCTGCTCGTCTGGCGCGCCGGCGAGCAACTCTTCGTGCCGATCGCACCCGTCTGAAATTGGACCACCCCCGACGCGCTGCGCGCGCCCCCTCCAGGGGGCAACGCCAGTGGACCGGCAAAGCCGGTTCCACGGCGTTCGCTGGGTTCGTCCGGGGGCATTCGTCGCAACCAGCTTTCTGATTCACTGCGCGCTGACCTGAAGTCGCCCCCGATCTGTGGCCTAATCGAGTGTTTCGCACCCGCCCATCCCGGAAGCACCATGTCCACCAAGATCCGTACCGAAGCCGACCGCAAAGCCACGCCGCGCCCGCCCGCGCCCAAGGGCGTGACCTACACCGTGGGCCGCGGCCAGAAGCGCAGCCTGGAGCGCGGCTCGCACACCCGCAGCAAGAAGAAGGCGGGCAAGCGGCCGCACCAAGGCTGATGCCCCGGGCGGTTCCGGCCGCCCCGCTGCCACACCCGGGCGCCCCAGGCGCCCGTTTCGCTTTCTTGCGCCACCACCGCCTGCCATGCTGCGCATCACCGAACTGCGCCTGCCGCTGAACCACGACCAGCCCGCGCTGCGCGCGGCGGTGCTGGCGCGGCTGAAGCTCAAACCGGCGCAGGTGCAGGACATCACCGTCTTCCGCCGCGCCTGGGATGCGCGCAAGAAGACCGCGGTGGTGCTGATCTACACCGTCGACGTGCGCTTCGCCGAGAGTGTCGACGCCGCGGCGGTGCTGGCGCGCTTTGCGGGTGACCCGCACATCCGGCCCACGCCCGACACCGGCTACAAGTTCGTCGGCCAGGCGCCGGCCGACTTCAGCACCGACCTGCGGGCCGGCCGCCGGCACCGCCCGGTGGTGGTGGGCTTCGGGCCCTGCGGCATCTTCGCGGCCCTGGTACTGGCGCAGATGGGCCTGCGGCCGATCGTCATCGAGCGCGGCAAGGACGTGCGCCAGCGCACCAAGGACACCTGGGGCCTGTGGCGCCAGGGCGTGCTGGACCCCGGCTCGAACGTGCAGTTCGGCGAGGGCGGTGCCGGCACCTTCAGCGACGGCAAGCTGTGGAGCCAGATCAGCGACCCGCGGCATCTCACGCGCAAGGTGCTGACCGAGTTCGTCAAGGCCGGCGCGCCCGAGGAGATCCTCTACGTCGCCAAGCCGCACATCGGCACCTTTCGCCTGGTCGGCATGGTCGAGAAGATGCGCGCCGACATCACCGACCTGGGCGGCGAGATCCGCTTCGGCCGCCAGGTGACCGACCTGCTGGTCGACACGGCTGGTGGCGAACGCCAGCTGCGTGGCGTGGTGCTGGAAGACGGCACCGAGCTGCGCACCGACCATGTGGTGCTGGCCCTGGGCCACAGCGCGCGCGACACCTTCGCGATGCTGCAGCAGCGCGGCGTGTTGCTGGAAGCCAAGCCGTTCTCGGTGGGCTTTCGCATCGAGCATCCGCAGGGCGTGATCGACCGCGCCCGCTTCGGGCCGAATGCCGGCCACCCCATCCTGGGCGCGGCCGACTACAAGCTGGTGCACCACGCGGCCAATGGCCGCTCGGTCTACAGCTTCTGCATGTGCCCCGGTGGCACCGTGGTGGCGGCCACCAGCGAGCCGGAGCGTGTCGTCACCAACGGCATGAGCCAGTACAGCCGCAACGAGCGCAATGCCAACGCCGGCATCGTGGTGGGCATCAACCCGGCCGACTACCGGCAAACGCCGGGTGACGGGCCGGTGAACCCGCTCGACGGCGTCGCCTTCCAGCGCATCTGGGAGAGCCGTGCCTTCGAGCTGGGCGACGGCGGCTACCGGGCGCCGGGCCAGCTGGTCGGCGACTTCATCCGCGGCCAGCGTTCGGCGGCGCTGGGGTCGGTCGAGCCCTCGTACAAGCCGGGCGTCACCGCCACCGACCTGGCCGATGCAAAGCGGCCCAGCCTGCCGCCGTACGTGCTGGCGGCCATCCGCGAGGCGCTGCCGGCCTTCGGCCGCCAGATCCGCGGCTTCGACATGGACGACGCGGTGCTCACCGGCGTCGAGACCCGCACCTCGTCGCCGCTGCGCATCACCCGCGGCCGCGACCTGCAGAGCCTGAACACCCGCGGCCTGTACCCGGCGGGCGAGGGCGCAGGCTATGCCGGCGGCATCATGTCCGCCGGTGTCGACGGCATCGAGGTGGCCGAGGCCCTGGGCCGCAGCCTGCTGGGCACGTCGGCGGCCTGAAGCCGCACCGCCCGCCGGTCGGGCGGCGTCCGCGGCTCAATGGGGGGGTGATTCACCCAGGGGCAGGTGCAGGCCCAGGCGGGCTGCCATCACTACCGCCTGCGCCCGCGAGTGCACGCCCAGCTGGCGG
>Ga0116181_1000239_pt1 | contig 49020 bp, 26 predicted proteins | sample AD_UKC075_MetaG_FD_89752 | JGI IMG/M metagenome (GOLD analysis project Ga0116181, IMG submission 89752) | Active sludge microbial communities of municipal wastewater-treating anaerobic digesters from USA - AD_UKC075_MetaG | ecosystem: Engineered > Bioreactor > Anaerobic > Digestate | place: USA... | reverse complement strand
GGGAGAGCATCGTAGTAGCCTTGATCAAGAATGTCGCCAACGGGCAGCAGCAGGCCTTCAGCCGCGGCGTAGTAGATCCATTGGTTCTGGCCTTCAAAGATGGTGTATGGAGCACCTTCCATAACGGCGGTAGCCACGTTCTGAACGAACGCGTTATGGTCGCCGCCTGGCCAGCCAAACACAATGGTGCAGTTGTATTTCTCTTGGATAGCTTCCAGGTGAGCCTGGCCTCTGCCGCTGCTGAACGCGGATCCAGCCCAGAACTCTACGATGGTGACAGTCTCTCCTCCGAAGTCATACTCGTCTTCCAGCCAGTGAGCCAAGCTGATCGAAGAAACTGTCAGGACAAGAGTCAGCATCAGTACCATACTCAAAACTCTTCTCACTATGGTTTCCTCCCTTTGTGTAGATTCTCAAGACAACAGAAACCTGTTCATGAACACTACCCTGTAGCACCTCACCCCCTTTGTGTTTCATACCACGGCCTTGGCCTGCCTGGCTTAGACTACACCCTACTCCACAGGCAGCCCGTAGAGCTCCAACTCGTATACCACCAGATTCTGGTTTATTTCCACATTGCTGGGGCGTGTCACATACAGCCTGACATAGCGGGCCTGGATCAAGTCCAGATCTCTCGATGTCGTGCTGGCAGTGTTGCCCTCCACGGCATCCACATCTGTCCAATTAACCCCATCATCACTAACCTGCAGTTTGAAATCGGCGGCGTTGAAAGGACTCTCGGGAATCCTCGCCAGCGGCCCAGTGCCGTGCAGCTTGCATACCCAACGATAGAGCAGATACGGCTGCTCCAGGTCAACCATCAACCAGTACGGCGGTGTCTCCCGCGGCGCCCAACTGGTGTCGACACTACCGTCCACTGCCCGGTAGGCCCGCTCCGCCAGATGGTTGGCTTCCACAGGCTTGCCGGCGGCGATGTTTTCCTGCGGAAGGGTGGTGATGGAAATCACCTCGGCCTTTTCCGCCCAGTGCGCTCCATCAAAATCCCCTGAATCGATGAAGTGCCATCGATCCGCCGCGGTGCCACCTGAGGCGAGAGTCATAATATAGCTCGTCGCCATCTCTATTTTGGCAGCCTGGCTCATGGGGAAATCCAGATCAGCGGCCTGATATTCACCAGGCTTGAGAGTGCCCAGCAGTCTGCCTTCGGCATCTTTGAAGATTACAGCGCCGGTATGCTCCGCCTTGTTGACATACCACGGCCTGCTGGTGTCCACAATGGCCCAAAACGCCGGCTTAGGTTCGTGATCGCGCCCGAAGAGCAGCGGATTGTCGTCCCCGCGCCAGGATGCGTCGTCAGCCAGACCCCACAGCGTGACGTTGGTGATTACATCACTGTACTTCTTGAACAGTTCAAAGACCTGACGGTACCGCTCCGCCTGCTCCTCCTCGGTGTAATTCCCTATGCCGATATCCAGCTCGGTGATGTGGATCTCCAAGCCCAACTCGGCGTACATCTTGATCGACTCTTCGATCTCAGTCAAAGTTGGACTGTCAATGCCCCAGTGCCCCTGGATGCCTATGCCGTGAACCGGCACTCCCTCGGCGAGCAGATCCGCCAGAAGTTTGTGTATCCGGCCGCGCTTGTACGGGGCTACGGCGTTATAGTCGTTGTAGAACAGCTTGATGTTCGGATTGACTTCATGAGCCTTGCGGAAGGCAATCCTGATGAACTCTTCACCGATAGTCCTCATCCACGGCGATTCTGGCCGCAGAATGTACGCTGCGTCGTCGCTGACAGCCTCATTGACCACATCCCAGCAGTAGACGTCGTCGCCATAGTGAGTCATGACTGCCTCTATATATGCTTCCAGACGAGAAATGACCAGCTGCCGGTCCTCTTCGGTGACTGTCTCTTTTTCATAGATCAGCCGGCCGTCCTTGTCCCGGAAAAACCAGTCAGCAGTTTGGGCATGCCAGACCAATGTGTGGCCTCGGACAACCATGCCGTGTTCTTTGGCGAAAGCAACCAGGTTGTCTGGTTCCCGGAAGTTGAACGCTCCTTCCCGCGGCTGGAGATAATCGGGCTTCATGGCATTTTCCGCTGTTACGCTGCTCAGCTGGCCCAAAATGATATCCCGGTGGGAGACCAAGGTTTTCGGCGCCCAGCTGGCGACCGACACCGCGCCGCCGATGTGGAAGTAGTCTTTGTAGATCTCCCGCAGTGAGGGGAGGACATAATCCTCCGCCCAACCAACCGCAGAACCGGCCAAAACGAAAGCAACCACTAATACTGCTGCAGTTATCCTTTTTCCCAGCATCTAATTGCTCCCTCCACGCATTTTGTTCCTGATACCCGCTACTGCCGAGGCAAAAGCCTAGCCCCCGCCCAATCGGCGTGATCATACGCGTTGCCGTCTCCGCCGTCGGTAACCACCAGCTTGAGCATTCTCACTCCCGAAATATCGACAGTCACCGGCTGCGGCCCCATGCTGCCGTCCAGCCGCTGGCTCTCCCAAAGCTTGACATTGTCTCCCCACACTTGAAAGACAACACTGCCGCGGCTGCCAACTTCATCGTCAACACCCACATCCGCCGCGAAAGTGGCGAAACTGCCGCCGATATCGTACACGACTTCACTGTGGGCATGGACTCCCAAACCCTTGTTGTACTGGACGCCGCCGATGGTGATCACCCGGCCGTCGTCGGCAGCTGTTTCACCATTGGACTGGTCGAATTCCACCGGGCCCCAGCCATTGCGTGTCGAGAGCGGCTTGAGATCGCTCAGGTACACGCTTCCCTCGGGAGGTAGAACAACCAGCCGGACGTCTTTGCTCCATGACCTTGCGCCGGCGCTGTCACTGTATGTCACCATAACGCCGACAACATTGAAGCCTTCGGCATGAGGCGGCGGCATAATCCGCCAAACAGCGGCCGCCTCTTCACCCACATCCAAGTGGGAGAAACGGTTAGCCGTCAGGGCTTCAGCCTCCCATCCTTCGGGAAGCCGCAGCGTGACGGCGGTGTCCTCGACATCTTTCAAACCAGTGTTGCTCAAGTGAACAGTAAACTTGAAACCCGCCTCGGCACTGACCACAGTGTCGGTCTCGACTGCAAAGGCGACATGACCGGGAAGCTGCTCCACGGGCACCTGGCTCACCCGAAAAACGGCTGTGCCGTGGACAGGAACCACAGCTTCGATCGCGTCGGCGGTGCCAAACTCGCTGTGCTGCCACAAATCCCGGGCAAGATATCCATATCCCGGCCGGGAAGCAAAACCAATCTCCGCGGCAGTAACCCGGATCAATGCTTCCTCTTCTCCCCTGTTGAGCAGGGCCACGGCATAGTCACCGTTGCTCAGGGGCTTGACGTAGACTTCTTCATCGCCGTCGTCCCTGATTTTGGTGCACTGGATGCCCAGTGGATCCTGGTTGACGGCGATCAGCTCCTTATTGGTCAAAATCTGGCGGGTGGTTTCGTCCATATTCCGCAGATCATTGCCGGCAATCAGCGGCGATGCCATCATGCACCACATGCTGAACTGAGTCTTATACTCCTCTACAGTGCAGCCCCCGTTGCCGATCACAAACATGTCGGGATCATTCCAGGCGCCCGGTTTGGCGTACCTGGCGTAGCGCATGTTGAGGTCAATGGCGTTGATAATGCCCACAAACCAATCGCTGCCGTTGTCCCATTTGTCCACGATGTCTCCCGTCGTCCGCCAGAGATTGCCGACTTCCGGCATCCAGGCCTGGAAGCCCCAGGCGCAGATACTGTAGACAATCGGCCGGCCGCAGTCGGCCAGAGCCTCTTGCATCCGCTTGTAGTCACAGCTGATGCAGTTGCCCACCGTATTGCAATTGTCATACTTCAGATAATCAATTCCCCATTCTGCGAAGGTCCTGGCATCTTGTTCCTCGTACCCGTAGCTTCCGCTTTGAGGGATATTCATGCATGTGGCGGTGCCCCGGTCACCATAGATCCCGATCTTCAATCCCAAAGAATGGATGTAGTCGGCCAGCGCCTTGATACCGCTTGGAAAGCGCCTGGGATCGGCAATCAAGTTCCCATCGGCATCCCGGGCCGGATTGGCCATCCAGTTGTCGTCAAGGATTATGTACTCATAACCGGCATCTTTCATACCGGAGCTGACCATGGCTTCGGCAATCTGCCGAATTTTCACTTCGTCGATTTCGCCGCGGAAGGCATTCCAGCTGTTCCACCCCATGGGCGGAGTCAAGGCCAAACCATTGTCAAGCGCCTCGACTGCCGCGGTGGATATCAGGATCAGCGCCAGACTCAGGCACAAACTGATACATACAATGGTTCCCCGAGCTCTGTCTCTGGTTGACACCGAGGCCCACCCCCGCTCTTAACATATTGATAACAAGAAATCATCATAATCATAATCGAAACCGGTTTCAGAAATATGGGAATGCATCCCTGATATTACAATTCAGTTATTCAACAACCATTCTCTTTCTTCCTGCTAGTGTTACCGAAATTTTTAACGAAACCGCAACAATATTCTCAGGCCAGCTCCTAGGCATCCGATTGCGCCTAAGCTTGCCGCAAGCGGCAGGGGTGTTCAACAAGAACACCCCTGCCCCGGCTGAACCACAAAAGCGCCGCACAAGGTCTTATGCAAGCCACTCATTCTCACCGGCTGTGGTTCACAATCACAGGCCCGGCTTAGAGCTTGATCGGCTTGTCGCCGGTAATCTTGAAGTCGTCGATGTAGTAGGAAGCTTCCACATCGTCGCATTCCGGATAGATGGAGATGAAGTTCAGGCCTTCAAGGCTGAAGGTCCAGTCCTTCACCACAAGTTCCACCCATTCGCCGTTCTTGGCGGGAACAGGTTCGGCAAACCGCTCATAGTGCGGTTGGCCATCCTTGCCTTCCTTGACGCAGGTAAGCCAAACGGTGGCACCTTCTTTGGCATCCATGGTGTTGATCCAGAGGCTGAAGCTGTAGACGCCGCCTTCTGTCAAAATGTCGCTGATTCTGAAGATGGTGCCTTCCCAAACCTGGCTCCGGCCGATTATCCCAAGGCTGAACGGAGCGCTGCGGAACTCCTCGGCGGCGATGTAGCGGGAAGCCGAGCCCATGGGGCCCCACCCCTGTTCATAGCCGAGCGAGAAATCGATGATCGCTTCATACTGTTCTTCTGCCGCAAAAACAACCGCCGTGGCCAGGCACAGCGCCAAAACCAACATGAAAACCAAATGCCTTTTCATCAGAATACCTCCCATCTTGATAATCCAACAATCGTCACGCGCTTCTTCGCCCCCCAGTGAAATGCTTGAGGGGATGAGTGGCTTGCTCCTATATTCCACTTGAATCGGAGGCCTGGCCGCGGCTCTCTTACTGCGCCGCAGACAGCTTCCACCAGTCAAGCCGCAGCGAGGCCAGGCCTTCCTCGCCCTGGAACTCCACAACCAACTCCTGCCTCCCCTGGGGCAGGGCAATGGGTACAGCAGCCAACAGCCAGCCGCCGCTGTCGCTGACGGCGCTATCCAGGACACAGTCGCAAATCCGCTGCAGCACTTCGCCTGAACCATTCTTGATCACAATTCCAGGTTTGGCTCCAGCGTCGGCCTGGAAGCGGAACTGCAGCAGATAGCCGTCCGCTTGCGGCACATCGATTAGGTAGCTGAGCCAGCTGCCGGTTTTGAAACCGCGCAGATGCCGCATGGACGCGTCTTCCGGATTGGAGTCCACTTTGATTCCAGGCGCCATCTGTTCAAAGTCCTCCGCCTCAATCCTCCCCGGCACCTGCTGATAGCCGAAAGATCGGACACTTAAAGCGGCCAGTTCCGGCATCCAGTCAAAGAAAGCCTGAGCTCCTTCCCGGTCGGCAAGTTCGCAATCATAAGGCCGGTTGGCGCCCAAATCATCCAGCAGATCACCGATGAAACCCACCAGGAAAGAAACATTTCCCTGAGTGTCGATGGCCTTCTTTATGGCATTGCCAAAACCTTCGGTCCGGCCGTTGACTAGATTTCGGGGATCATCCGGCATAGGTGTCCAAAACATCTCGGTGATAATCATAGGCCAGCGGTCCGCTGCCGGTTTGTACTGCCGGTCCCAGAGACTCTGCAATGCCTTGGTGTTGTCAAACACACCGCCGTAGGCAGGATAGAAATGGACTGCCACACCAATGTTCTCACCCTCAAAGGGATACATGGCCCACTGCTGTGGCGAACCCTGCCATTCCAAGGTCGGAACCCAGATAATGTTGTTGGCTCCTGTGGCGCGGATGGTGTCGATGATCGGCTGCAGCCATTTGGTGAATGCTTCAAAATAGACCTGGTTCTGCATGCCCCATTGGTTGCTGCCCAAGGCCGACTCCACCAGAACCGGTTCATTCATTAGTTCAAACATGACATTGGGCGCGTTCTTGATGCCCGGAGCGCTGGCGACCCTTTCCCAGAAGGTGATCAGGCGCTCCTGAGTGCCTTTGCCGGCATTCTTGGACATATCGCCGTCAACGTTGACGATCATCGGCCCGGTGGCACAGAGTACCAGGTAGATACCGCGGCTGCGCAGAATGTTGACATACGGCACCAGGAAGTTTTCGATCCAGGCATCGAACTGGGCAGGATTGGTCAGCCCATGAGCGCTGGACCAGCCGCCCACCCCATCGAGGTTAAGGCGGACAAAGCTGCAGTGCCAGCCGTGATCCCGCCCATAGCGGGGGCTGGGATCGCTCATGAGGACTGCCACTTCCTCCAGGTACTCAAGGAAGTTCATGACTCCCGAGGGTGTCAAGGGTGAACGCAGCTTTGTCCAGTCCCAGGGATCAAGGTACCACTTGCCGCCGCCGTTGAAGTAGCTGGCGGTCGGCTGCATCCAGCCGTGGAGCAGCACTGTGTTCCCTGCCGGATCCTTGAGCTGATTCCCTTCCACCCTAAGCGGCGGCGTCGGCCTGATGCCGGTCCGCTCTTCCGCCGAAGACAACCCGCAGACACTGGCTGCAGCTAGTAGTAAGACAACGACTCCAATGCATGTCAGTTTTTTTGCCATTGCTTTCACCCCAATACGGTATATCAATCCTTACTTGTGGAACTGCCAGGCATCGAAGACAAAACCTTCACCGGCAAAGACAAAGAACAGATCCTGGACTCCCTTCACAGGTTGATCCAAAGCGACCGTTATCTCCACATATTCATCCAGACTGCCCGTATTGGGCACAACGACATACCCAACGGCTTCATTTTCCGGTTTGCCTGTAGTGATCTTGATGGCATTCACATCGGCCTCGGAAGCCACTTTAACCATGATGCTTGATGCACCATCCGCACCAAAGTCGACACCGGACAAGCCGATAAAGCTGCCGCTGCCGACCGCGACCACGGTATTGACTGGGCCGTAGACAGCGCTGGGCTCACTGCTCTGCCGCACAGTCACATTGCCGGCCCAGGCCATGGTCTCAGCTTCCTGCCGCAGGTAAGGATTGAGGTGCTTGACCTGTGCAACTCCCTTGCGGGTGCCTGCTGTGGGGAGGATTTTGCCATCATCGGTAATGATCAATCTATCCACATGGGTAGCGCGGTAATCCCCGTCCACAATCCCCATGTACTCCTCCATGAGGCGGGCGTGGTAGAAAACATACCATTCACCGTTGAACCGGACTATGCTGTGGTGGTTGTTTCCGCCTATGCCAAAGAACTCACCCGGATTTTTCAGGATCGAACCCTGGTACTCCCACGGACCCATGGGATCGCTGCTGGTCATGTAGGCGATTTCACCGGGATCATTGACAATGCTGCCCCTGGCATTGGATCGGTCCGCGAAGTTGGTACAGTATGTGTAGTAGTAGGTGCCGTTGTGTTCAAAGACATAAGCGGCTTCGAAAAACCAGGGCGCAGGCACAACCTGCGGCGTTCCCGCCAGGCTGATCATATCGTCACCCAGTTCGACCACACGGGCGGTGTTGGGCATCTCATCCTGTCCCTGGGGCACGCCGCCGCCGAAGTAGAGATAGCCGTTGCCCTCCGGATCAAGCACCACGGCGGGATCAAACAGCCAAACCACATTGGCGTTGGGTGTATTGCGGGACACGAGGGCATCGCCGATCGGATCGCTGAACGGCCCCACGGGGCTGTCGCTTGTCAGCACGCCAATACCATTTGCATTGTTGGCGAAATAGAGGAAAAAGCGATCCTTACCGTCAATGTTTTTGTACACTGCCGCAGGCGCCCACGAGTTACCGGCCCACGGGGCAAGGCCCCGCCCTGGAGGCCCGATCTCGATCCAGCCGTGATCAGTCCAGTTGACCAGATCGTCCGAGGAGACAAGGCTGATGGAACGAATCAGCCCGTATTGGTTTTTAATCACCACGCCCGTGGGTGTCTGGACGACAGCATCGTTGGTCGCGTAAACATACACCCGGCCGTCATAGACCAAAGCATAAGGATCCGCACCAAACCGATGAGGCAGGATGGGATTGTGATCGCCGATAGGTTTGTGGGCGGGAGCGATCTCCAGCCCGGCAAACAGAGACGACGGATCAAATGCTCCGCCCGCCCCAGAGCCCTCGGCAGCGAAAACACTGCAGCCTGCGCTTAACGCCAGGAAAACCACAAACATCATGGCTGCGGTTGAAATAAGACCAAAACGCCGCATGACGCCACCTCCTACGTTTCTGTCAGTCTGTCTTCACAAACCAAAGGCCGCGGTGGCCCTGCTGCAGGCAGCCCCGCCGTGACCGCACTCCTATTCGGCCGGCTCAAACTGCCACCAGTTGATGTTCAGGAGATACCCGCTTCCGCCTGTGAACTTGAGATATAGATCATGGACACCGCTGATATCCTCCACAGCAGTGGAGCGGGTCGTCCAGTTCTGCCAGCCACCGGTGCCGCTCACGGCCAATGCCCCGGCGAGGGTGCCGTTGGGGCTGTCCAAGCGGATTTCAATTGTCCCGCCGCTGGTCGCCGACGCCACACGGGCTGAGAACCGGGAAGCCCCTGCAGGGAACTCCACACTTCTAAACATGATCCAGTCTCCAGTTTCGATGTAGCCCACATTCAGGCCGCCTTCGGCGCAGTCTTCGGTCTGCACACCGGACTGCACCGAATACAGTTCCGCCTCGTTGCGGGCGTAGGGGTTGCGGTTAGCCACAGTGATGGGGATCTGGGCCACAGCCGGCTCGCCCATTTTGCCTTGGAAGCTGACAGCGGCATCGATTCGGCCGGCAGACTTGCCCGTAATCGTCCCTTTACTTACAGCTGCCACTCCCGGATTGGGATTGCGGTAATCTGCGGCAGCGGTCACATCCTCCAGCCGCCCGTCCAGGTACTCGGCAGTCACCGTGAAAGCCGCGCTGGTACCCACATACAGGTTGAACGCAGCCGGTTCGACTATCAGTCGGCCGACAGTCTGTTCTTTCTCCAAATCCCGCACCACGATGGGCAGATAATCGGAGCGGCCGGCGTAGGTGAAGGTGACTACAGCCTCGCCATAGCCTACCCCCCGAATCTGGCCGTCGCCGATGGCGGCGACATCCCGATCCACTGTCACAGTACAGTCCGCCGTGACATCGCGGCTGGTCCCGTCGGCATAGACTGCCGTCACGGTAAACTGGGCCGTGTTCCGGCCTTCAGCAATGTCTATCTTGTACTGATCGGCCGATACGGAAACCGCCACCAGTTCCTCGCTGTCCCCTGTCGGGGTGAACTGCCACCAATCAAACTTGAAAAGTTCATCCTCGCTGCCTTTGAATACAAGGAACAAATCGTGGACACCGTCAGCGCCGGCGACAGCTGTGGTCTTGGTTGTCCAGGCATCCCACCCTCCCGTATGGGAAACGGGCAAAATGCCGATAATCGGGCCTGTCAAGCTATCCAACCGGAGCTCGATCACGCCGCCGTTGGAACTGCTGGCCACCCGTGCTGAAAATGCCGCCGCGCCTCCACTGCCGAAGTCGACATTCTTTACTTTGATATAATCGCCGTTTTGCAGATCCCAGACATTCATCCCGCCTTCCGGGCAGGGCTCGGTCTGAACTCCCGAAGACCAGGCAATGGTTTCAGCCTCCACACGGGTATACGGGTCCAGATTGGCGACGGCGGCCGGCCCTTCTTTACTCATGCGGATGGTGGGGAACAGGCCGTCTTCGGTAAACTCGAATTCCTCCACACAGACCGAACGGGTAAACCCGCTGCCGCCCGGCAGGGCTCCGTTGTGGTAGAAGAAATATGTCCTGTCCTTGTAATCCACTACTCCCGGATGGTTGGTAAAGCTTCGCCCTTCGGTGGGCATGATCACTCCTTGGAAAGTCCAGGGGCCAGTCGGGCTGTCGCTGGTGGAATAGCATATGTTCTCGGGAATGCCGCTGGCAGCGTAAATCAAGTAGTAGATACCATTGCGCTTGTAAAGCCAGGGCCCCTCTTCATACAAAGTGGCCCGGTCCGGGTCGCCGTAGCGTTTACCAAAACCTTCTTCCGTCAGGGGCACTTTGACAATGCCCACTTCCCGGTCGTAGGAAATCATGTCTTCATTAAGCTTGACATAGTACAGCTGAGGATTGCCCCAGTACAAATATGCCTGGCCGTCGTCGTCGATGAACACCGCGGGGTCGATATCGCCCCAGGCGTGGGCAATCAACGGGCGGCCGATCGGATCCTTGAAGGGCCCAAGGGGCGAGTCGGCGACAGCCACGCCGATTGTCGGCCTGCCCAGGGTCCTATGGGTTGCTGTGACATAGAAGTAAAACTTGCCGTTCCGCTCGATACACTGGGCAGCCCAGGCATCGCCGGGTTTGGCCCAGCTGAACTCTGTCGGAGCGAAAACCGCGCCATGATCAGTCCAATTCACCATATCCGTCGTGGAGTACAACCGCCAGTCATACATGGTGTAGTATGTAGAGCCGGGTTCATCATGCCCGGTATAGACATACAAGATCCCGTCGTGAACCATCGGGGCAGGGTCCGATGTATACAAAGTCTGGACAATGGGATTGTCGGCGAAAGCCGGAGTTTGCGCCGCCATGAACAGCAGCACCAAGGTTATAAACACTTTGCGTTTCATCCGCATTGCTCCTAACTTGAGTCGTTATGACCGGCACATAAACTTGCCGGGGGAAACCGGTTTCAATGCTGATAAAGCTCATCACCACTGGCTTAGGCCGCAGGGGCCGCCAACCCTGGCCTATGCCGCAGGCTTGGTTGGGTCAGAATTGCTCTACTGTTCTTCTTCTTCCACGAGAATCATGGATACGGCATCCACGTAATAATCCATCAAATCACTATTTGGATCCGGATTTGCCACCCACGAAGTCTCAATAAATATGCGCGGTTTCGCCAGCGGTATGGGAATAGGTTGACCGTCGCGGATTATCGCGGTAGGAATGGTGTAAACACCCTCGATCTTGCCCCATTCACCTTTCGTTATTTCGGCGCCGGTTATAATCTCGATCGGTCTCCAGTCATCACCTTCCTGGAAGCAGATCTGGAACCTGCGCGTCTCCGGTGCCGCTTCGGCAACATACTTGACCCAGACTGTCACTTTGTACTTCTGCCCGTGCTGAATTGTAGTAGGCAGATCGTACCTTGGCCCGCTGCCTGTCTCGGTCCGGTCGGTCACCAGGACACTGTGTGTTCCATTGTAGGACTCGGCATCGGTGACCTGCAGCTGACATGACCTGCCGTGCCAGTAGTTCAAGCCAAACTCAAAGCCGCCGTTGATGATGATGCCTGGATTGTGGTATTCGTACTCCGCAGAGATAGTCTGGGTGACTGTTGGATCAGTGTTGTTGATGGCGATAGCTTTGACTGTGACCTTACCTGGTTCATCGATTGCAATTGGAGCAGTATACTCTTCGCTTTCCGCTGTAGGATCGCTGCCATCCAAGGTGTAGTGAATCGTGTAATTTCCGGCTATGGCCAACGTTACCGAGATAGGCTCTTCGTAATACCCAGCGGCAAGGCTGACAGTGAGTTTGGGGGTACCGACGATGGTCACCGGCTTGTTGTCCGCCTTCTTGACCACCACTGGTGCAAACTCATACCCATCTTTCACAGCGGTAATCTCCACTTCCTTGCCTGACACAGTGGTTGACCATTTTCCATCGTCACCGGTGGTCAGTGTGACAGTTTTCCCTGCTTTAACCGACAATGTCACTCCAGCGAGTGGATTGTTCGCCGGGTCAGTCACAATCCCCGAAACCTTCCACTGGCCAAAACCAAAGCAGCCAGCCAGAAGCACACCAACGAGAATCAACACCAAAATTCTAGCCTGCTTCAGCGTTGTCGCCATGCGTTATCCTCCCCAGTGTATGTTTTACCAACCTCCTCAAACCCGCGGTACCAGCTGGAACCAACTGCGCCGTGCGCCTACCAGCGATGCCCGGAAGATTTCCAGCACCTCACCCCGGTTTCCCCAACAAGGCTTGATTGCTGGCTTTGCGTTTATAAAATTCAACATTTACCAGCAAATTCCTCCCGGAGTTAATATCTTTAATCATATGCCAACAATGTTAATGCTAACTGATCATTTACTGCGCCGCGGTACACCGCCTCCGGCTCACTTGAGCCCGTAATAGTCCAAGTCAAGGCCGACGTAGGTATGGGACTGATCCTCGACAGGGATAATCTCTACCATGCAGAGTTGGTTCCCCACCAGATCCAGCGGCACCTCATACAGTCCGTCTTTAGGCACCAGCTTGGCATCGGTCTGCAGCGGCTCGGCCGCCGCCTGCAGAATTCCCACCTGTTCCCTGTTCAGGCTGCGGGGTTGGCCCAGATTGACCCATGTCTGCAGTGGATTGGCATGATCGCCGTTCACCAGTTTCTTAACCATGATCGCTTGTTCCCCGGCAGCGGGCAGCAGCAGTTTGCAGGACTGATTCTCCGATCGGGTTTGGCTGGCACTGCTTTGCCAGTTCCAGCCGATGATCACATAGCGGTCACCTTTCCTGGTCACCAAAATGTTGTTGTCCCGGTACAAAAGCTCACCACCGGCGTTGGCGAAGAACTCAAAGGTATAGAACGTCGGCTTTTTGATGGAATAGAAGGCCACCAGGCCAAAGCCGCCGTGGAACACAGCCTTGGGCACATCCGCCTCCTCAAAGACATCGCTGAAGGTCCAGTACGAGTACGAGTCGGCGTATTCTCCCGCCTCGCTCAAGACCCTGGCGATGTAGGCGGCCTGGAAAACCGTGTCGTGAATGGGGCAAACGGGGTTGTACGAACTGTTGAACTCAGTAATGTGCAGTGGCAATTCCTTTGTCAGAGGATAATCGGCCATGATCGCCCTGGTTTCCTTGAGCTCATTAATGGTGAACTCTGGACCCATCATGGTGTGGTAGTTATAGTGCCCCCGCCATTCTGGTTTATTGGCACTGTAGCAGTGCCGGCTGATGAAGTCCACCGGTGAGTTGTTCTTGATGCAGTGCTCGATAAAGCCCCTCAGCCATTTCTCAGTCTCGACACCACAGATCGCCGGCCCCCCCACCTGGATACGGGGATCGACTTCCTTGACAGCCTTGGCGGAGTAATCGTAAAGCTGGAAGTACTCCTCCATGGTTCCGGCCCAGAAGGGAATATTTGGTTCATTCCAGACTTCCACCGGCCAGGTAATCACCTCATCCCGGCCGTACCGTTCCACCAGGTGCTCTAGGGTTGCCTTGACCAATGCAGCCCACTTTTCATAGGAAACGGGAGGTGTGACATTGGCCCGCCAGTAGAAAATCGACTGCTCGCCCGATTTCAGCGCCTGCGGCATGAAACCCAGTTCCAGGAACGGCCGGATACCCAGTTCCAGATACATGTCAATGATCCGGTCCAAGTAGGTGAAGTTGTAGAAGGTGTGCCGGACTTCACCCCTGCCAAACTCGCGGTAGATGCCCACGTCATCGCAGAAGAGGCCGTGGCCGCGGATATGCTTGAACCTGATTTTTTCCTGCACCAGCTTCAGATGTTCATAATACTCCTTCTGAAGGGCCAAACCCATTCTTCCCGTACCAACGCAAACGGTGGCGTTGTTCTTGAACGCCTGCCCGGTTGAGGGGACCGCAATCTCTCTCACCATAACCCCGCTCCTCCTTACTCAATAGGATCAAACTGCCAAAAATCGAATTTAAACAGCTCTTCCTTGGCTTCACCCTTACCTCTGAAGACAAAGAAGAGATCATGCACGCCGAAGGCGCGGCTGACACTGGTGCGGCACAGCTGCCAGTTGGTTTCATCCCTGGTATTGGGTACATCCAGGACACCAATGAGCTCTCCATCCGGCCGATCCAGGCGCAGTTCCATTGCTCCCCCGTCTTTGACGCTGGCCACACAGGCAGAGAATGCCGCAGCACCGGTGCCGAAGTCCACACTCCGGACCTTGATGTAATCACCATCATCAATGCGGCAGACATTCATGCCGCCTCTGCTGCACGGCTCAGTCCGCACGCCGTAGGACCAGGCAATGGTCTCCGCCTCCTGGCGGATGTAAGGATCCAGGTTCGCCACCGGGGACACGCCGGACGTGGTCATGTTGATGGTGGGGAAAGTCCCATCGGGATTGTAGGTGAACTCCTCCACACAAACCGACCGAGTGAAGCCGCCGCCCCCCGGGAGGGCGCCGTTGTGATAGAAGAAGTATGAACGGCCTTTGAAGTCACACACGCCTGGATGGTTGGTGAAGCTTGTGCCCTGCGTGGGCATGATGATCCCCCTGTACGTCCATGGTCCCGTCGGTGAAGGGCTGGTGGCATAGGCAATGTTTTCGGGAATGCCGCTGGCGGCATAGACCATGTAGTACAGCCCACCACGCTTGTAAAACCATGGGCCTTCTTCATAGAGAGTGGGCCGCTTTGGGTCATCGCTTACCCTTTTGCCAAATCCCTCAGGGGTGAGCGATACCTGGACAACCCCAACTTCCTGATCATAGGAAATCATGTCTTCATTGAGCTTGACATACCACAAATAGGGATTGCCCCAGTAGAGGTACGCCTGGCCGTCATCATCGATGAACACAGTGGGATCAATGTCACCGGTATTGGTTTCCACCAGCGGATGCCCCAGTGGATCCCAGAACGGGCCGGTAGGGCTGTCGGCCACGGCCACCCCCACAGCGTTCCAGCCCCCCTTCTTGCTGATCGGGACATAAAAGTAGAACTTGCCGTTCCGCTCCACACACTGGCCGGCCCAAGCATCGCCCCGGGCCCAGTGAAACTGCCGAAAATGCATCACCGCACCGTGGTCGGTCCAATTGACCATGTCCGCTGTGGAATAACAGCGCCAGTCGTTCATGGTGAACCAGGTGGAGCCGTCTTCATCGTGGCTGGTGTACAGGTACAACCGGCCGTTGTACACCATGGGGGCGGGATCGGCTGTATAGTTGGTCTGAATGATCGGGTTGTTGAAATGGTAGTTCCTCTTCATCTCCTCGTGTGTCATGTGAGCAGCTCCTTTTCACTTGAACTGCCAGTAGTCAAAATTGAACAGGTTCTCCTTCACATCACCGGTGGCTTTGAACATGAAGAAGATGTTGTGAATGCCGGTAACCCTTTCCACTTCGCACCGGATCAGCCGCCAGTCCTGAGACCCACCGGTAACGGGGACATCAAGGATGCCGATGACAGGGCCGATGGTGCTGTCCAGGCGAATCTCAATCCGGCCGCCCACAGTCGCCGCCACGTTAGCCTCAAAGATGGTTGGCCCTTCGCTGCCGAAATTGGCTTGGGAGACAGCCACCCAATCGCCGTCATCAATACCGGTGACGTTCATGTTGATGCCGGCCACCATTGCGCCGGGCGCTGTACAGGGTTCAGTGGTGATGCCTTTCTGCCAGGCAATGGTTTCCGCCTCCACCCTTTGATACGGATTCAGGGGCTTCACCTGTTCAACGCCTTTCCAGTCGGCCTCAACCGGCTTGATCAAGCCATTGTCGTAGTACTCAAGCTTGTTCAGATGCGGCGAGCGATAGCCACGGCCTTCGCCGTACACAGCCCTGCTCACGGTTTGAGCATGGTAGATGATATACCACTGCCCTTCAAACTCAAAGACAGCCTGATGGTTGTTGCCTCCCACCCCGAAGAAGTGGCCGGGGTTCTTCAAGATGGTGCCCACATACTTGAACGGGCCCATTGGGTTGTCGCCGATCATGTAGCCGATTTCGCCGGCCGGCGGCGCGTCGGTACCCGACGGGCGCGGCCCGAAGTTGGTGCAGTAGGTGTAATAGTACATGCCGTTATACTTGTGCATGCCCGAGCTTTCGAACATGTACGGGGCATCGATGGTGAGGGCTGAACCTACAGTGCTGATCATGTTGTCCCCCAGTTGAATCACCCGGGCAGTACCCGGATTGGCGTAATGGGCCTGTGTCGGGTTGTTGCCGCCCGGAATGCCGCCGCCAATATAGAGATAGGCTTTGCCGTCATCGTCCACCAGCACGGCGGGGTCGAACAGCCAGACCACACCGGCGATTCCAGGTGTGGAATGGGTCACCAGCGCCCGGCCCAAGGGATCGCGCCACGGCCCAATGGGCGTGTCGCCTTCCAGAACACCGATTCCAGCGCCGGTATTGGCGAAATAGAGGAAGAATTTGTCTTGGCCGTCGATGTTTTTATAGGCTGCCGCCGGCGCCCAGGACCCGGAAGCCCATTTGGCAATGCCGTTGGCACCTGCCACAGGAATGGCACCGTGATCAGTCCAGTTCACCAAGTCGTCGGAGGAGATGACATAGACTTTGTTGAGCATGCTGAAGTTGTTTTCCACCAGCTTACCGTCTTTGTCAAAGACATAATCATCGCTGGAAAAGTAAGCGTAAACCCGGCCGTTGTAAACGATGGCATACGGGTCGGCGCCGAGTTTGTAGTCCCTCAGGGGGTTGTGGTAACCCGGCACCCTTACCTTGGCTCCCGAGTCCAACGGCTTGATATTGATAGAGGCGACTGCGTTGTTGACATTGTACACCACTTCCCCGCCGTCGACTTTGATGTAGTCTGTGGTGACGGATGTGGATAGGGCCGCGGGCACAAAGTCGGCAACCTTGAGGATCAGGTTGGCGAACAAGTCGGAGCCGTTATGGGCAAAGGCGACCCGTTCCCCTTTGACTTCCAGCTTCAGCTGGCTGTCGGTGAAACTCCAGCTGCACTCACCGGCAACATTGGCCGTGTTGAACTGGACATCACCCACGGTGAAGTGACCGGGAATGGTAAAAGACGCGGTGATGGACTGATAGCTGCCTTCCGGCAGAGCCTCCATCATTACTGGGATCACCACCTCATAATTGGCGGCGCCGATCACTTCCCCAACCTCTCCCAACTTCATCTGCAGTACTACTGCTGATTCATTCTTACCTGTCATCTTATCACCTACCCTGAAGTAATCGAAATCTACATAGCCACCCGTGCTGACAGTTGCGAAGTTAAACAGCGCGAAGCGATAACCCATGAAGTGAGGCATGGTATATGACATCCGCAGTGTATTGCCGATGGGTTCCCAGCGGTATCCGTCCAGGCTGTAGTAGAAGTAGGCCAGGTCCCGCTGGTTCCGGAAATCACATTCCACTTTCAGGTAAACCCTGTTTTGAGCGAGGGGGACGCTGGCGGCCTCCACCGGTGTTCCGGAACTGGCATCGACCATCACGATGGACTTGTCTTTGCCAAACATCTTCACACCGACAAAGCCGTAGTTCTGCTGGAAAGCGGCCAACCCTGCGTAATCCCCATGCTTCATGTTGCTGACGTCCACAGCCACCACGGCTGAGCATTCAGGGCCAAAGGTGCGCTGGGTCAGCGTGTTCCTGGCATCAAGCAGGCTGGTGCTCAAACTGCCGGTTTTAAGCCGCAGATATCCAGGACGTTCCGTCAGCGACCAGTACCGGTTGTCCGGGTTGTGGTTCCACTGCCAGGCCAAAGACAGGTTGGAGCCGTTGTAATCGTTTTCCCCGTACACGACCTCTTCCTCAGGTGTGACGTCCAGGACAGAGATCTCATCAACGTAAAACGGGAACAAATCCCGCTCGGGATGCTGATCTGCCGTCCACGATGTCTCAATGAAGATGCGCGGCTCTTTCAGCTCCAAGTCTTCAGGTATCTGATAGACGCCTTCCACGACACCCCAGCGGCCTTTGGTGATGGTCCCGGATCCCATGATCTTGATGGTCTGCCAGTCACCGTCCTGGAAGCAGATGTTGAACTCCCGGCTGGCCGGTGCGGCCGGCGCATCATAGTAAACCATGGCGGAAACCTTGTAGGTCCTGCCGGGTGCCATTTTGCCCGTGAGATACTGCTGGGCGCCTGCGCCTGTGCCGGAACGGCCGTCGATGTAGACACTGCTTGAGCCGCTGTAAACCACAGCGGTGCTGATGGACAGATCAGCGCTGTCATGAACCGTCCAGCCGGTCAAGCCTTGCTCAAAGCCGCCGTTTACCAGCAGCTCCGGTACCGTTGTGTCGATGACGGACACCTCATCGACATAGAAGTCGAACAGATCCTTTTCCGGATCCGGCCGCGGTGCCCAGGCTGAACCAATCACGATGATCGGCTCATCCAAAACGGCTGTGTCTGGGACCTTGAAAACCCCCTGCAGCTCACCCCACTGGCCGCGGCCGGTCACACCGGATCCGACAATCTTGACACTCTGGCCTTCGCCCCCTTGGAAGTAGATGGAGAAACCCTTGACTTGGGGAGCGGTTTCCGCGTCATAGCGCACTTTGGCCGTGAACAAATAGGTCCTGCCGGGAACCAGTTTTCCCGTCAAGTCCTGCACAGCCCCGGAATTGGCCGCTGTCCGGTTGGTGACCAACAGGCTGTTGGCACCGCTGTGGACAACATCCTGGGCTAAATCGATCTCGGCGCCAAGATATCCGGCCCACCCTGCAAGGCCGCCTTCAAAGCCACCGTTGACGATTATCTCCTTGCCCAATCCTTCCAGGGGTTTTGCCGGTGCAGTGGTCACCCGCGACGAGATGGACGTATGGTAGGCACCAAGCTTCTGGGACCTCTGGTTGAATTCGTCGGACGCAACGATGACGCTGGTGAAATCGAGGGGAATGCCTGTATCCTTGGGCACCCTGCCGTTGACGCCCAAAACAGGCCACCCATCTTCCCAGGTTACCGGGACAAGGTAAGGGATCCGCCCCACTGAGCCCCGATCACCGAACAAAAGGGCATACCATTGGCCATCCGGCGTGTCAATCAAGCCGCCTTGGGCAATACCGGCATCCATAAGGACAACTCGGCCTTCATAGGGCCCGGTGATCTTGTCGGAGCGGAAGCAGATCTGCGTCCGCATGCCCCCGGCCGGCCAGGTGATGAGGAAAATGTAGTACATCCCGTTGATCTTGTGGATGTGGGCTCCTTCCGCAGCCAGAATCACGTTGGGGCTGGCCACGGCGCTGGCGTTGGGAATGATCACCTGGTTAATCCCGCCCCTTTTCACTGCACTGGCGTCTTCCGTCAGCTCCAAAAGGCGGATGTCGCCGCCGCCGTGGACGAGGTAGACCCGCCCGTCATCATCAAAGAGCAGGGACATGTCATGGGTGAACTCCAGCACGGAGCGTTCCCACGGCCCGTTCTCAATGTCTTTCGTTTTGAAGATGAATGTCCGGCCTTCGGTCTGAGAACTGAAGGCCACATAGAAAACACCGTCGTGGTAAGCCAGGCTGCTGGCCCACGAACCTCGGCCGTATTCGTTCTTGCCGTTGCTCAGAGTTTGGGCATCGCTGGTGCCCAAAATATCATAAACATAATTGACAATTTCCCAGTCCACCAGGTTGGCCGATTTCATGATGGGAACACCTGGGTTCATGTGCATGGTGGTACTGGTCATGTAATAGGTGTCCCCCACCCGGATCACGCTGGGATCGGGGACATCGGCCCAGATAATCGGGTTCTCCGCCGTGACAACACTGCCGTCAGTCGCCTGGGCTGGGCATCCCAACACCAGACCGAGAATCAGCACCAGCACAACCTTGCGCATTCAATCTCCCCCTGTTTGCTTAGTTTTTCGCCTGTTCCCCTGCCAACTGGGCACTCTACTCCACTGGCAAGCCGTAGAGCTCTAGTTCATAAACCACCGCCTGCTGATTAACCGCCAAAGATGTGGGCTTCGTGATCAAAATCCGCGCATACCTGGCCACCACCGGCTCTATCGCCCGATCTGTCCTGTTGGCTAGGTTGCCTTCCACCACATCCACATCGCGCCAATTGATCTGATCGTCGCTCACCTGCAGGCGGAAATCCGCTGTGTTGAATGGACCGTCGCTTAAACCTGTGCCTACTCCGCCGCCGCCGCGGTGAACCACAGCCCACCGCACCAACAGATGCGGTTTCTGCAGATCCACACTCAGCCAATAAGGCGGCTCTTCGCTTGCAGTCCAGCTGGTCAGCAGGTCTCCATCCACACTCCGCGCCGCCCGATCACCGCGGTGACTGGCAAACGCAGGCTTGCCCAGAGCCACATTTTCGATTCTGGCTGCCTTGACCACAACCCGCTCGCCGAGTCCGGCAGCATCCAGGCTGAAGGTCTTACCGCCGATGTACAGTGTGGGAGCTCCGGCCTGATCCCATAATTCCAGGATCAGCCCATCGCCTAGCCAGGCCCGCTTCAGGTCCTGAAAGTCAAAGCGGGACTCTAGTTCCGTCCGGGTATACTCACCGGGAAGCAGATTGGCAATCGTCTGTCCTTTGCTGTCCATCAGCTTGAAGGCGCCCTTATACTCCGCCTTGGTGATGTACCACGGCTGATCCGGCCGAATCAAAGCATAATACGCCGGTTTCGCCGCCAGCTGCTTGTCGAACAAGAGCGCCGCATCGCCCCTGCCCTGAATGGGAAAGTCATCCAGCCAGCTGTCGTGGTCCCCGGTTCCCCAGAGCACAACCATATCCAGATTACCTTTTTCCGCCTGCCGCTTGAACACCTCGAAGATCTCGGCGTAGCACTGAGCCTGCAGTTCCAAGAGCTCCAAGGTTATCTCTTTTTTCGGCTCCATCCAGCGGTACACCGAAATGTCCATCTCGGTGACTTCCACCATGAAGTTGGGGTTATACTGCTTCAATGAGGCAAAGAGCTCGATCGTCTCTTCGATCTGCTGTGCCGTCGGCCCATAGATGCTGATGTGCATCTGCAGCCCGACTCCGTCGATGGGAACGCCCTTTTCCAGCAGACGCTTCACCAGATTGTACATCCCGTCCCGCTTGGCACCGCCCGATTCAAGGCCGTAGTCGTTGATAATCAGGCGGGCGTCAGGGTCCGCTTCCCGGGCGAATTTGAACGCAAGCTCTATGTAGTCGCTGTCAAACCCATCGCCGTCCACGTCGCCGATGATTCCCTTCCATTTTGAACCATCCGCTTCGCCCCGCAGGTTGCCCGCGTCATTTAAAACCTCGTTCACCACGTCCCAGGAATGGATCTTCCCACGGTACCTGCCGAGAACTGTCTTGATGTGGTTCTCCAGCCGGGCAATCAGCTGCTCACTCGTGGCTGGTTTGCTCGGATTCGTTGGGTCCACAAAGAACCAGTTGGGCACCTGGCTGTGCCAGACCAGTGTGTGCCCCCTGAGCAGCATGTTGTGGTCTTCGGCGAACTTCACAAACAGATCCGCGTCCCGCCAGTTGAAGCGGCCTTCCTGCGGCTGCAGCGCATCGGGCTTCATGGAGTTCCCCGCCACCAGCACACCATAGTGATAGCTGATCAAACCCGAGTAGACGTCCTGCTCGTTTAGGAACCTCGGGCTGGTCGCCGCGCCCAAATGGAAGTAGTCCTTGAACACATCTTTCAGCGCAGGAATATCCTTTTCAAACGACCTGGGGTATTCAGCCGCCAGCGGTTTATCCCCGACAATCATGAAGTCATCGATATAATAAGAAGAGGTGCTGTCGCCGATTTCCACATACAGCCAGGCTGTACTCACCGCTTGAGCATCGAAAGTGTACGGCTCGCTTTCGATCAAAACCCATTCTTCGCTGCTCAAGGGCACATCAGCCGAAAGCCAATTGTAATTAGTGCCGCCGGCCCTAAGATTTTCGCCCATGACGAAATGCCCGCCGATTGTCTCTTCCACTGGTGCCGCCAGGCGCACCCAGATCGAGAACTTGTATGTCCCGCCATCGGCCAAAAGATCATGAACATCAAGGGCCGCCGAATGCCACCCATCACTTCTTCCCGTCATCTTCAAAGCTTTTGGCGCGGTTCGCACCGGATCCAAAGTGACATCTAGGGTGCCGGAGCCAAAAGCCCGCCATCCGGCCAACCCTTCGGCAAAATCCACCACAATCGTGACCTCTGGCTCTGGCTCCTGGGCATGAGCCGAGCCGGCCAGGCCTACCAACACAATCAATAAGAGCAAAGCTAACCATCTGCGCTTGAACACTGCTTCCGTCCTCCCATTCGGATGATCGCCGCGGGCTGCGACGTATAGTACGCGTCATTGTTAAAGATTCTGTCACCGAGTCAAACCAATCACACTCAATTCAGGGCTGTTTTCCTTCGCTTCTCTGCTGGTGAAGCGCACCATCCCCACATAATGGCTGGTGCTGCACTCAATCCGGATGGTGATCTCTGTGGCTCCCTGCTCCACGTGCTGCTTCACCATCTGGGTCACGTTGAACTCATACCAGACACCAGGGGTATTGGTGACATTGCGGCTGGCGATGAATGCACCGCCTGCAGTGGATGCGTTCTCCCAGGACAAATCCCACTCGGACCATTCCAGCCCTGTCACATCAAAGAGGGAGATGACCCGGTTTTCCAGCTCGTCAGCCCATTCGGCATAAAGCCTTAAGACCGCCCGCTCCACAGAAGCCAGGCCGCTGACATCAAACTTGATGAAAGCCACCCTGGTCATGCCTTCGTTCTCCCTGTCCAGCTTGACCTCCAGGTTCTCCCGGCTGCCGAAGAGGGAGCCCCGGTAAGCGCCGCCCCGGACAAAAGCGTCCGCTGTCGGCTTGAGAATCCGGTGGTTGGGATCGATGATGATCGAACCTTTGAACTTTTCCAGCCCTTCGGCCAAAGCGGTGTATGCGGCTGCCCGCTCCTCGATGCCGGCCGTTTCATTCCGGAGCACCGCGTCGGCCGCCCGGATCCAATCCAAAAGCTCCAGCCTCGCCGCCATGGGGTATTCGCCGTGGCCGGTGCCGGTTTTGACACTGTCCAGGAAAGACCTGGTTTCGGCCAGCAGGCCCTCCAGTTCCGCATAGCCTTCTTTAAACACTATGCCGTCCCTGAACTCGGCAATAGCCTGCTTGATTTCGGCCAAGGCCGCCATGCGCCGGGTAAAGCCCGCATATTGGTCGCCTAAAACCGAACGGGCACGCAGCAGTGCTTCCCGCAAGCTATCGTGGTTTTCCCGGCTGGTCTGCCCGTGGTTGGCACCCACGGGTGTGTGGGCCAGCAGGTAATGGCCGTAATCATACGCTTGCAAAAGCTGCAGGTATCCGTCTTTGTCGAGTTCTTGCCCGTGGATCTTGCCCACATACCAGCTCTCCGGCGGCCCCAGATAACTCGGCATGACCATGCCTGTGTCGATGACAATCTTCTGGAGCACCACACCGGGATCCACCAGCCAGAACTTCAGTGTGTGCAGCCCCGCCTCCAGGCGGTGCCTGCTCGTGGTGATCCTGGCGTTTTCCATCACACCCCGGCTCCACAGCGGTGATGTATAGAAAGCATCGTTTTCTTTCGGGAAGGTGTCGATAATCTGAATCGGCTGGTCATCGAAGGCAATCCCGTAGCACAACCCCCGCTGCCGGTTGATGTTGTTCGTCGGCGCCATATACACCGTCACCACCACGTTCCCTGGGGTGGCGAGGTACACATCGTACTCCAAGCACGGGGCTTCCGGCGGCGTCCAATACGGCCCATCAGCCGGAAAGACCTTCATCGAGGACAAAGTACGGCCGTAGTTGGGGATCCGCTGCCATTGATAGCCCTCAAACGGAATATTCCGGGTGTAATGCTCTGCTTCGATGGAGACATAACCGCCGCTCTCGACAAACGTCATGGGCGGCAGCGCATCAAACACCGCCGACTCTGGGTTGTTGACATACACCATCACCTTCATCGTCTTGCCGGCTCCGGCAGCCATCACCGATCCTGTGATCCAGTCTCCCTTGGGAGCCAGCTCCCAGTCGATCTCGATCCAAACCCGGCTCTGAAGGCCGACCACCTTGTCTTCCACGGCCACCTTGATCCACGGTTCCTCGGGAACCACCTCGATTGTGAACGGATCCGACTTCATGTTGAAGATCTCGATATAATGACGTTCTTTGCTTAGAACATTGAACTGCGGCAAAGTGGTGATCACCGCTCCATCCTGGGTATATGCGGTCCTGCTCCCCTCGACGGCAATCCCCATCTCCGCGCCAGGATCCACCTTGATCCGCCGCACTTCCGGCATAATGTTGGCAGGTGGTGTTTCCCACCCTTTCTGCCCGATATGGGCGTTGGACATAATCCCCCGCCACTTGCCGCCGGCGAGCGTGTTGTTGTAATAAGCCGTGTCTGCCGCTTCGTCCGCGAAGACTTGCTCTGCCAAGTCCGCATAGAGATTGGCTGCAGCCCGGCCCTGCGCGGCGTAAAAGTTGTTCAGCCCGGCGTAGATGTTCACTTTGACCACGTTCTTGGCGCCCCGGGTTGGATAGAGCACCAGCTGGTAAAAGGCGTCTTTTTTGTGCTCCGGCATCAGCTCGTAAAGCTGCTCCGCCAGAAAGCTGATTTCCTCAAACTCGGCCAGCACCCGCTCCGCTTCTTTGTAATAAAGCAGGCTGTAAGTTTCCGGCTGAACATCCTCGGACTTCTTTCTGCCGGTAAACTTGCGGTAGGTGTCGGTAATTCTGGCGATTTCCGCCGCATATTCCGGGCCGAACTCTCGCTGGGCCCACTGCAGCGAAAACTGATCCAAGTTGTCCCTGTGCCACTTGTTCACGTCATAGGCAAGTTCCAAGAAAAACTCGATGGCGATCTCATGGGGTTTCAGATCCCCCACGTTGACGATCCAGATCTTGTCGACACCGTAATCATAAGCCATGCTCATCTGTTCCCAGATCTTGTGATTGGGCGTGGAGTTGACCCAACGGTAAGACTTCGGCCCGCCGACATAATCGAAGTGGTAGTACATGCCGAAACCCCCGGGATGGTTCCGCTCCTCGCCCTGAGGCAGCATCCTGATGTTGCCGAAATTATCGTTGGCCAAAAGGATGATCACATCATCGGGAACCTTGAGCCCATTTTCATACAGCTCCTGTACTTCTTTATACAAAGCCCACGCCTGGGGCACGGATGTGACATCAAGGCCGATAATCTCGGAGAGAATCTGCCGCTGATCGCCGATGATCTGCTCCATGATGGCGATCTGCTCTTCCAAGGTGCCATCGTGCATCATCGGCTCGTCGCCGTCGCCCCGCATCCCAACGGTGACAATCTTCTCGTAATCCTTGGTCCACTTGATGCCCTCTTCCCAGAATGAAAGCAAGTTTTCTCTGTTGGTGCTGAAGTTCCACTCACCTCTGCCGAAACGGCCCCATTCGCCCCATGCCCGCATCATCGGCTCGTGGTGGGATGTGCCGATCACAATCCCGTATTCATGGGCGAGCTTCGGGTTGAGCGGGTCATCCCGGAAAAAGCTTTTCGGGCTCCACATCGCCGGCCATAGGAAATTGCCCCGCAAGCGCAAAATAAGTTCAAAAACCTTCTCGTAAAAATCATGGTTGAACCCGCCGAAGCGCTGCACCCAGGTGGAAAGGCTCGGAGCTTCGTTGTTCAGAAAGATCCCCCGGTACTTCACGGATGGCTCGCCTTGTTTGTACACACCTGGACGAACCAAAAGATCCTTCTGCTTTTCCGGTGTCACATCAGCCCACCAGTACCAGGGCGATACTCCGATCTGCCTAGACAGCTCATAAATGCCGTAAATCGTGCCGCGGCGGTCGCTTCCGGCAATCACCAGCCCTTTGGCCACACCCGGCCAAGGTTCGTCCACAACTTGAATCACGTAGGCTTCCCATTTGCCGGCAATACCTTCGGCATCAAGCTTGCCGGTATCAATCAAATGATCGATCATCAGGCTGTGCCCGATGGTCCCCACCAGCACCGCCTCGGCGGCAAGCTCATTCACATCATTCTTAATGACGGGATGAAGATCCGTGACCATGGCGATGTCGTTTTGCAGGTCTCCAAGAGCCCTGGCCACACCCGGCTGGTCATCAGGGTCGACGTAGAGATCCGCTGCCTGTCCCTGGTACACCAGTTTAAAATCCCCATCGGCATACTCATCAGCCACAAAGCGGGGATGCCTCAAGAGCAGCTCGGCTGTCCCCGCGGTTGAGTGCTGCCCGTTGGCTGCTCTGGCGCCAGCCGGCAGAACCGCCAGCCCGAGGCAGGTCAATCCCACAATCACACTCAAGAGCGCTCTGCTTCTCACCCTGTCCACTCCCATCGACACTTATTTGGCAAACAGGCTCAAGTCAATAAACTCTCCCATTCGCTTGTACCCCTCGGCGCTGGGATGGAGGTGATCGCCGGTGTCATAGATGCCGAGGAGCCGCTCAGGATGATCCGGATCCCTTAAAGCCAGGTCGAAGTCGATCACAGCGTCAAACACGCCGCTGGTGCGGATCCATTCATTGACTATCTGCCGCGCCTGCTCCCGGACCGGAGTATCATACTGAGACCCCCCGAACGGCAGAATCGTGGCGCCGTAGACCAAGATGCCCCGACCGTGGGCCTGTTCGACGAAATGCTGGTAGACACTGATCAGATTGTGGGCTACTGCTGTGGAGTTGCTCGAGCCGATATCGTTGACTCCGGCGAGGATGATCACATACTTGACACCCGGCTGCTCCAAAACATCGCGGTTGAAGCGCCTGAACACCGTAGGGCCTAATCCGCCGGCCAGCACCGCATTGCCGCCGATGCCGTGGTTCAGCACACCGATGTGTGCCGTGGCCTCGTTGGCCTGCAGGCGTTCGGCGAGAATGTCGGGCCAGCGGTTGTGGCGGTCGGTGGTTGACCCGCGGCCGTCGGTGATCGAATCGCCAATCACCACAACGGCTGCTGAGTTGGGGTTGCCGGCTGCGACATCGATGCCGTTAATCACATACCAGTGCTCTGTGGGCACAGGCTGCCGCATCCACTCCGGATCAACCGCACTATCCGTCGATATGTACGAAGTCGTGCGGGAGCCTGGATGGCCGGTGAGGGCTGATGGAACGGCGCCGAAATGAATGGTGATCGCCACAGCCGTTAGGCTCGGGAGGGAATAAGCCATCGGATCAGATATGACAGTCTCTCCCGGCGGTATTGTCACCGCCTGCTCACCGTTAAAGGTGATTATCAGTCCAGTTTCAGGTTTAATGCGGTGGGCGCCGGCCGCTTGGGCCAGATGCACCGCCTTGATTTCCAAAGGCCCGTTCCCGTACTCGTTGGAAAGCTTGAGCCTGATCAGCTCACCACCTATGGATACCCGGACCACCTGGCGCAGAGTGTTGTAGGCCAGCCCGGGGTGGGGAGGCATGTTGTGCGGTTCCACAAGCTGCTGCGACGAAGCCCAGGTGCCGACCCAACTCCCGTCCAGCGAGCCCGCCGCCGCGGCTCCTTTCGCAAAGCCAACCACAGCCAGCAGTAAAAAAATGATTACAGCTTTGTTCACAGCTCCGGCCCCCTCTTTTCTTTTGAGGCACTGTGCAGGCTTTGAGCCTGCACAATGCCTCTGCCTCGGTCAACTAATATGTGATGACCAGTTGTGGGTGTTTGGTTGCATCTGCCCCTTCTTTGCTGGTGAAGAAGATGGCGCCGCCCCAGTGGTCTGATTTGTGCTCGATCCGGATCGAGACCACTTTAGTGCCGGCGGCAGCGTGTTTCTTAACGAATTCAGTAAGGTTGATCTCCAGCCATACATTGGCGAAGTTGTCCGTGAAGACGTCGCGGATGTGCTCGCCGCCGGTCTTGGGGGCAGTTTCCCATGTGAGTGTGTTTTCCGACCACTCTACCCCGGTAATGTCATACAGGGCGATGTGCTTCATCTCCAGCACATCGTTGAGCTCCATGAACAGCCGCAGCGTGGCCCTCTCGACATTCTCGATCTCGCTGATATCGAACTTGAGGAAAACAGTCCGGGTCATCCCTCCCCGGTCAGATTCCCACTTCAACTGCAGCACGTCGGCATTGCCGAAGTTATTAGCGGCGTCGCCGCCGTCCCGGATATAAGTGTCCTCCAGGGGTTTGAGGACAAGCTCAGCGGCGGAAACATTCACCGCCAGGCAAAACACAGCCAACAGCACTAAAACCAGACTTCGCTTAAGCATATTGTCCACCTGCACTCCTTTTTTGGTTTTCAGCATGGAAGACCAAACTACTACCAACCGCCACATAAAGCCCTGCTGCCCTTAGATGTTCACCTCCTCTGCGTCACAGAAGCCAAGGGTACAAAGAAACTCTCCGGCGGCCCAAGATAGCTCGGTTTGACTCCGCCGGCGTCGATTACGATCTTCTGCAGGACAACGGCAGGATCCACCATCCAGAACTTGAGCCTGTGCATTCCCGGTGTGCTTATTTGGTGTTTGGTGGCTGTCTTTCTGATGTTGTCCATCACCCCAACGCTCCACAAAGGTGAAGTATAGAAAGCGTCATTCTCTTTCGGGAATGTGTCCACGATCTTCACCGGCTGATCGTCAAAGGAAACGCCGTAACAAAGCCCCCGGGCCCGGTCGATGTTGTTCGAAGGAGCGGTATAGGCCCATACCGTCACTTCTCCTGCCTCGGTTAGATATACATTGTATTCCAAATGGGGAGCGCAGGGAGGATTCATCACCGGACAGGGCTTGGGAAAGATCGCCATCGACCCCAAAGTACGCCCGTAATCCGGAATGCGCTCCCATTTGATGCCTTCCACCGCCACATTCCTGGCGAAATGCTCTGCCTCGATCGACACAAAGCCGTTGGCTTCGATGAAGGTCATGGGCTCCAGGTGGCCGAAATCCTCCAGCCGCACGTTCTGGCCTGAGACAACCACCGTTATCTCCTTGCCCGTACCGGTGACGGTTATTGTTCCCGAAAACCTGCCCACAGGGGCTTTTTCCCAATCGATGTCGATCCAGAACCGCTGCTGCTCCTTGATTTCCCCGCCGCCTTCAACCATAATCCACGGCTCGTTCACCACAACATCCACCGGGAAGGGATCGCTTCCCAGGTTGAAAATCTCAATATAATGCCGTTCTTTGAGCAAACTGTGGAATGCCGGCAGAGCATCGATCACCGAGCGGTCCCGGGCCCAAACTTGTGTGCGGCCTTCCACCGCCACCGCCATCTCTGCGCCAGGCTTTGTCTCGACCCGCCGCAGCTGCGGCATGATGTTCCTCTCCGGTATCCGCCAGCCAGTCTGCCCGATGTGGCCGTTCATCATCACTCCCTGCCACTTGCCTTTTGCCAGAGTGTGGTTGTAGTGTTCAGTGTCCGCTGCCTCCGCCGCGAACACCTGGGCTGCCAGTTCTGCATATGTGTTGGCGGCGGGCCGGCCCTGCTGGGCATAGAGACAGTTCAAAGCGGTGCAGACATTCAGCTTCACCAGATGATAACTCCCCCTCACCGGATAAAGGACCAGCTGGAAGAAGGCGTCCCGCTTCGCTGCAGGGAGTCTCTCGTAGATCTCTTCGCTTACTCTGACAAGCCGCTCGTATTCCTCCAAAACCCGCTCCGCTTCCCGGTAATGCAGCACACTGTAGGTATCGGGCTGGATGTGTTCCGGTTTGCGCCTGCCGTTATACTTGATGTATTTCCAGACAATTTCCCCGATCCGGGGGGCGAATTCCGGGCCGAATTCCCGCTCGGCCCACTCCCGGGTGAACTCCGTCAGGTTTTCCCTGTTCCACTTGTGCACATCGTAGGCTAGATCCAAGAAAAATTCCGTGGGGACCTCATGGCCTTTCAGATCGCCCACATTCACAATCCAGACGCGGTCCACACCGTAATCATAGGCCATGCGCATCTGTTCCCAGATCTTGGCGAAAGGAACTGTGTCCACCCAGCGGTAGGATTTGGGCCCACCGACATAGTCAAAGTGGTAGTACATCCCGTACCCGCCGGGGCGGCCTCGCTCCGCTTCGCTGGGCAGCATGCGAATGTTGCCGAAATTGTCGTTGGCGAGAAGAATCGTTACGTCGTCAGGGATGTTGATCCCGTTTTCCCAGAACTCCTGCACTTCTTTGTACAAAGCGAAAACCTGTGGGATTTCCACCGGATCTTTGCCCGTAATATCGGCGAGAATCTGCCGCTGGTCGGAAATAATCCTCTCCATCACCGCCATCCGTTCTTTGAGCGTCCCGGCGTCCATCATCGGTTCGTCGCCGTCGCCGCGCATGCCGATGGTGACCAGCTTCTCATAGTCCTTGCTCACCCTGATCCCGTCCCGCCAGAACAGGATCAGGTTTTCCCGGTTCTTGCTGTAATTCCACTCACCGGTGCCGTACTTGCCCCATTCGTCCCAACTCCGCATCATCGGCTCATGATGGGAAGTGCCCATGACAATCCCGTACTCGTCGGCCAGTTTGCCGTTGAGTAAGTCGTCCCGGTAAAAAGAGGATGGTTTCCACATGGCAGGCCAGAGCAGATTGCCTTTAAGCCTTAAGATCAGCTCAAAGATCTTGGTGTAGAACTGGTGGTTGAACCCGCCGAATTGGCGGCGGGCCCACCCGCCAAGGCTCGGCCATTCGTTGTTGAGGAAGATCCCCCGGTATTTCACCGACGGCTCTCCTTGTTTGTACACACCGCGGCGGACTACCAAGGCATCCTGGCTCTGAGGCGCCACATCGGCCCACCAATACCAGGGCGAAACGCCGATCTGTCTGGAAAGCTCATAAATGCCGTAAATGGTGCCCCTTTTATCGCTGCCGGCGATCACCAGGCCAAGTTCCACATTGGGCATGGGGTTGGGTACGGCCTGAATCACATAGGCCTCCCATTTGCCTGCGACACCTGCGGTATCAAGCTTGCCTGAAGCGGCTAAGCTGTCGATCAGCGGGCTTTTGCCGATGGTACCGACGATCACAGTCTCGTGGACAAGCTCGGCCCCATCTGTTTTGACCTTGGGCAGGCAGCCGGTCACCCGGTGGATATCGTCCCGGAGATCCATCAGTGCTCGCTTCACTCCGGGATACGCGTCTCTTTCGGCATACAGATCCGCAACCACACCGTCCAAAACCAGGCGAAAATCACCAGGTTGGTAATCTTGCCCCACGAAAGCCATGTCCCCACCTCCTCAAAAGCAGGCTAATCCTAGATGTCCTCGATCTCCGCCTGTGAGAAACAGCGGCGGTCCTTGCCCACTTTGTATTCAGTGCCAGTAAGCTCGAACGTGTCCTCAAGGCGGATATCCGCAGACGAGCTGCCGATCATCGCCGAGAAAGTACCCGGTTCCACAATTAGTTCCATTTCCCGGTTGTAGAACGCCAGCTGATCAATGGACAGGCTGAACCGCACCTTCTTCCACTGATTCGGTTCAAGCTGGACTTTGGCAAAACCCTTCAGCTCCTTGACCGGCCTAGTCCTGGATGCGACGTGATCATGGATGTACAGCTGGACAACTTCCTCACCAGCGACTTGGCCAACGTTCCCCACTTCACACTCGATCTGGATTACCCCAGGAGCCGCGCACTGCTTCGGTGCGACTTTGAGGTTGCGGTAGGCGAACTGGGTGTAGCTCAGCCCGTAGCCGAAGGGATAGAGGGGTTTGTTGTCAACCTCAAGGTACATCCGCCGCGCAGAGATGGAGCTGCGCCAATAGTGCACCGGTATCTGCCCAACTTCCTTGGGGATGGAGACAGGCAGCCTGCCGCTGGGGTTGTAATCCCCGAACAGCACATCGGCCACGGCACTGCCTCCTTCTTCTCCCGGCAGCCACGCCTCCAGGACTGCTGGGATATGCTCCGCGATCCAGCGCACTGCCAGCGGCCGTCCGTTGATCAACACCACAATAGTCGGAGTGCCGGTTTCATAAACGGCCTTGACCAATTCCTCCTGCACTCCCGGAAGATCAAGGCGGGTCCGGTCGTGGCTTTCACCGTCTGTATCCTTGATCCTCCCTTTGATGGTTGTAAAGTCCACGTCGGAAATATCGCCAGGGCTGATCAGCCCGGACAGTCCCGACCTGCCGCCGACAACCACAATCGCCACATCGGAAGCCTTGGCGGCGGCCACAGCCTCCGCGAAGCCGCTGGTATCCTCATCCATGATCTCGCAGCCTTTGGCGTAGTTGATCTTCACCGAACCGCCAAGCTTGGACTTGATCCCTTCGTAGATGCTGACCACCGGCACCGCATCCTCCGGACTGTCCACATGGGCGCTGTAGACGTAGTCCCCGAGCATGTTCCTGGTGCTGTCGGCGCTGGGGCCGATCAGGGCTATGGATTTAAGATTTGAGCGATCAAGAGGCAGCAGGCTGCCCTCGTTCTTCAGCAGGACAATCGATTCCCGGGCCAGCTGCCGGGCAAGTTCCCGCTGCTCCTTTGTTTCGAAGACTTCGATCACATGATCTTCCCTGACATAGGGATTCTCAAACAAGCCGAGGAGGAACTTCAGGCGCAGATGCCTCCGGACAGCCTGATCTATGACCTCCACGGCGATCTGCCCCGATTGGACGGCTGCCGCCAGTTCTCCATAGCAGTCGGTTTTGGGCAGCTCGATATCCAAGCCCGCTTCCAGAGCCAAAACCCCGGCGTGCTGTTTCGATTCCGCCACCCTGTGTTCTGTGTGGAGCATCTTGATGCTGTTGTAGTCCGACACTACAATGCCGTCAAAACCCAGTTCTCCACGGAGAATATCCGTCAACAGTTCTTTGGAGGCGGCACAGGGAAACCCGTCCAGATCATGGTAGGCGTTCATCACCGATTTTACATCAGCCTCTTTAATGGCTGCGGCATATGGAAAGAGGTGCGTTTCCCTGAAACTGCGGGGGCCTGCGTGCACCGGAGCATGGTTGCGGCCGCCTTCGCAAACGCCGTGCCCGGCAAAGTGCTTGAGGGTGCCCAGGACCGCGCCAGTAAGATCCGGCCCTTCCTGGAGCCCTTTGATGTAGCTAACCGCCATCACCGCGGCCAGGTACGGGTCTTCGCCGAAGGTTTCCTCCACTCGTCCCCAGCGCAGATCCAAAGCTAGGTCCAACACCGGCGACAGGCCCAAGCGGGCGCCGATCGCCAGCATTTGCCTGCGGATCTCCCTGGTCATTTTCTTCACCAGCTCCGCATTCCAGGTGGAGGCCAGGCCGATCGCCTGCGGATAGGCGGTGCCTCCCTTGGCCATCAAACCGCTCAAGCATTCCTCATGGAGCAGAGCGGGAATTCCCAGCCTGGTCTGTTCCATCAGGAACCGCTGCACCGCATTGGCTGCCTTGGCCGCCTTGCCCGGTTCCAACCCACTTGCCCCGGCCACACGGGTGATCTGGCCGATGCCGTGGGGTATTGCCCCTTTTGCTTTGTCTGGACAGAAACCACCCTGGCTGTCCAAAAAAGCTTCAGGGCCAACCGAACCAAGCTGAGCCACCTTTTCCTCCAAGCTCATCCGTTTGAGCAAATCCTCGACTCTTGCCTCGATTGGCGCGTTCTTGTCTTTATACAGTCTCGTATCCAGAACCAACACCATCCCTGTCCATATTTATGATCCGTGTTTTTACGATGCTTGCCGCTGCCTGCGCAACAGCGCTTTAAAATCGCATAATTCTCTCTAAAGCCGGTTTTGGCTTGTGCTGCATGTCAAAGAGGAGTGGCCAGTTCTTGCGACCGCGCACCGGGAAGTTGTGCAGCCAGGTGACATCATCGGCAGCACCCCACAAAGTCACGTTGGTGATCACCCCGGCATACTCCCGGAACAAGGCGAAGACCTGCTCATAGCGCTCCGCTTGTTTTTCGAGCATCTCGGCCGTAGGCTCCGCCAAGTCTGTGCGCCGGTCCTCAAAGGCGAACATGGACATATCCAGCTCGGTGATGTGCAGCTGCAAACCTAAAGAAGCGTATTGTTCAATCGCTTCCCGGATATCGTCAAGCGAAGGCCAATGGATGTTCCAGTGCGCCTGCAGCCCTATGCCGTGAATGGGAACTCCTTTCTCCTTTAAGCCCCTGACCAGCCGATAGATTTTGTCCCGCTTATCCGGCTGGCTTTCGTTGTAGTCGTTATAGAACAATAGCGCGTCCGGATCGGCGGCATGGGCGTATTCAAACGCTTTTTCAATGAATTCCGGGCCGATGATTTCCAGCCACGGCGATTTCTGCCGCAAAACGTCCGGGCCTGAATCGGCAACTGCTTCGTTGACCACATCCCAGCAGTAGACAGCGCCGCGGTAGCGGGAAACAACGGTATTGATATGCTCCTCCATCCGCTTCAGAAGCACATCCTTGCCCACAAACCCGCCGCCCTCATCCTGAAACACCCAAGGCGCGTTTTGGTTGTGCCAGACCAGGGTATGCCCTCGCACCAACTTGCTGTGTTCCTTGGCGAAGGCAACCATCCGGTCTGCCTGGGTAAAGTCATAAGTGTCAGGCGTTGGGTGGATTGGCCCGAACTTCATGTGGTTTTCTGATGTCAAACTGTTAAAGTGGTTCACCAAAAGCTCTTTGTGAGTCTCCAAAGTTCTGGGGCTGACACAAGTCCCGACAGCAAAAAAGGGCTCATACTTCTTGTACAAGGATTGAATCAGTTCCGACATGGTCCATCCTCCTTACTTTTTGAATTCAATATAATACAACTTGGCCGGATAATCCTCCTTGGGGTCTAGCTTACGGAATTTGACGACTGCGGTTCCCGGCAGAGACTGTGCCTGCTCGATCTCGATCTCGACACGGGGATCGTCCGCTTCCGCCGTCACCTGGGGTACATCTTCTGTTCCCGCCGGGACTACAAGAGTATGCTTATATACATTGTAATCGTAATCCGAAAGTTGAAACGCTTCCAGCGGCCTGCCGCCGGCATAGATGGTCAGGTTTGGCGGAATCAGGTTCGCTCTGTCCCACTCGTCCAGCTCGGCAATGGAAGGTTGTGCCGCCGGGGCTTCAACCCGGTTGAACTTGAAGCCGTTAAACTCGCAGATCTGTTCTCTGCTGTCGGACCGGAAAACGAAGTAGACCGCTTGCTTGCCCTCCAGCCGATCCGCCTCCGGCACCGGAATCACCAGTTTGGTCAGGCGCTCTTCCAATCCGGCGGGGAAGCTGACGCCGCCGAGCAAGCTCCCGCCCCGCTCTTCCCAGGGGCTGCCCAGCCACACTTCGATTTTGCCTTCAGCCCCCTTGGGGGTGATGTAAACTTCCAGCTCCGTGCTTTTCCCATCCTGAGGCGCTGCGGAGAAATTGAAGTATTTGAAACCGACTATGGCGTACGACCTGATGTTCACCACCGGCGCGTCGTCTCTCCAGGTGTCATAGGTGGCCTTGACATAAGGCCCGCCTAAAAGATAGCAGGTGATGCCTGCTGAACAGTACTTGTACGGATTGAGGCCGTTGATCTCAAACCCCTGGGAGGTGACTTCCGCCCCGGTGTAGACATTGCCGTAGTCATCGACAATCTGCCGTGTCCCGGTGATGATCAATTCACCTGTCTCCGTCACCCTGACCTCCACCGGTTCCGCTGTCGCCTGGCGGGAGTACCCGTCGTTGTTGATCGCCCTGTGGTAAGTGATGAACCACTGCCCGCCGACCTCAACAAGTCCGCCGTGGGTGTTGTGCCCCGGCTGGGTGGCGATCATCCTGCCGGTGGGCCCGACCTCGGGAGCCCTGGCGTCGATGATCGTCCCGCCGTAGGTCCAAGGGCCGAGGGGGCTGTCGGCATAGGCGTAGGCAAGCGTGGCAACGGATTCACCGAGCCCGTATTCGCCCTGCACGGTTTTCCTGCTGTAGACCAGCACATACTTGCCCTCGATTTTCCGCACCGAGGGAGCTTCGAAATACCTGAAAACATTCCCATCGTTGAAGGTGCAGCTGCCGATCATATCCACAACCGGCGCAGTGTCCGGCCTCATTCTGGCCATTGTGGCCGGATCCAGCTCTACGCCGGTAATCCGCTGAAAGCCGTAATATCCGTAAACCCTGCCGTCATCGTCCACCAGCACCGCCGGGTCAAAGCCCATTACCCCCTGGGTCTGGGTTGTGCTCCCCGGCCTCCAGTTGATCACCTCAAAAGGCCCGTCGGGGCGTTTGGCTTTAGCCACCATCGTATTGCGGCCCCCGCCCTGGTTGTTGGGGTAAAGGTAATAGGATTTGGTGCCGTCAGGTTCCACCACTTCCACACAATCCGGCGCGAACAACACATCCGCCGCGCCGTTGACAATCGACTGAAAGACCACTCCATCACAGCGCCAGTCGGTGAGATCATCCACCGGCGCCGACCAGACAATGATGTCATATCCGCAGTAGGCGGTTCTGCGGGTATCGTGGGAACCGTAAACATACAGCCGGTACCGGCCTGGGTTGTCCGGATCCTCGAACACCCGGGGTTCGGCGTCGGGAACATGCTCCCACAAGGGTAAATAAGGGTTCGCCGCCTGCACCTGGCTGTGAAGCCCTGCCAGATGCCACAAAACCGCACAAACCGCACAGATCAGCAAGAGTTTGTCAAGCATCTCCCCACCTATCCTTTCTTACTCGATTTCATACAGGAAGTTGGAGAAATCGGCATACCCGCCCGCTTCCTTTGTGGAAAACATGAACAGACCGAAGCGGCAGCCGGTAAAATGATCCAGCCTGAACCGGACTTTCAGCGCTCCACCCATGTTGAGCCAGCCGTCCTCCTTGATAAAGAACCGCACTTCGTCTTTCATATTGAGGAATTCAGCAGTGAGCCGGAACGTTGCCTGGGGTGACTCCAGCCATTTCTTGGCGTATACCACAGGCTGCCCCAGTCCGGGATTGTCCACCGGTTTCCCCATCACTACGGCAAAATACTGGCCGCTGTTCTTGGTGATGGCGATCATCTGGTAGCAGCCCTGCAGGGCGCAGATCCCGGCATAGTCCCCTTCTTTGATTCCAGACGCGTCGATGGTGACCGTCCCGCTGCAGCCGGGGAATGCCATCCGTTGGGTGAGGATGTTGTTGGCCTGACAAAGGTCCATCACGGTTTTATCAGTATAAATCCTGAATGTGCCGGGTTTTTCCGTCACGCTCCACAGATGATCCTTTGGGTTGTGGTTCCACTGCCACACCGGCTTCAGCCTCACTTTGCCGCCGGCGTCCGGCAGGTAGTTGAAATCGTCCGAGGCGTAAAGCGGTGTATACTGGTGCCCCGGCCGCGTCGACTTCACCGGAAACTCTTCGGGGATCTTCCCGTCGATGCCGAAGACGGGGAACCCATTCTCAAAGCGAATGGGCACCAAGATTGGTATCCTGCCCACAGCGCCGCTGTCCTGGAACAGCACCGCGTACCAGTCGCCTTCGGGCGTATCCACAATCCCGCCCTGAGCCACGCCTTGATCCAAATAGCCTCGATCATCGTTCAAGACATCGCCGCCGGTAAACTCACCTTCCAGCGAATCCGACACAAAACAGGCCTGCACCCTGCGCCAGCGCTCCGGCAGGGAATGAATCAAAAAGAGGTAGTACTTGCCGTTGATCTTGTAAATATGTGACCCTTCGTAACCCAGTATCGTATTGCCGGCGTCGGACACCACGAGCCGGTGCAGCCCGCCCGGCTTTGGCCCGCTGAGATCCGGCTCAAGCTCAGTGAGCCAAATCTCTTTATGGCCGTAGACAATAAAAGCCCGATCCCCGTCGAACAAAAGCGACGGATCGTGGTAAAAACCCTCGATATGGCGCTTCCGCCACGGGCCTGTGATTTCTTCCGCTTCGAATAAATATGTTTTGCGGGTGTCGTTCGCAGAAAAGCAGACATAAAACCGATTGTGGGCATAACGAATGCATGGCGCCCACATGCCCCTGCCGTAGATTCCTTTGCCGTCGTCCAGGTTGTGGGCGGGATTGTCTTCCAGTTGGTCATAGACATAAGTCAAGTGCTCCCAGTGCGCCAGATCATAGGACCGCAGGATCACGCCGCCGGGCATGAAATGCATGGTGGTGCTGATCATGTAATAGGTGTCGCCGACCCGGATCACATCGGGATCGGGATAATCCATTCTGGTGAGGGGATTGATCATGGTGTCCTCGACCTCCTTCATGCTCCGTAAAACACCGCTCCGGATATGGAAACCGGTTTACAAGGGCGGGAATAGTGAAAGGCGCCTAGGCCTTTCACCACTTTTAGCCCGCAAATTGTCAGCCCACCAAGCCGGTGCGCTCGATACTCTCCACAAAGTAGCGCTGCATTAAGAGGTAGATTATCAACAGTGGGGTGATTACCATAATCATACCGGCATTGTTGATCACTGTGTTGAAGTTGTCCTGGACCAAGCCGCTGGTAACCGCCACCATGTCGGTCTGCCGGATCACCTGCGCCGCCTTCGACGCCACCGTCTCCAAAGCCTGCGGCAGGAAATTCTTGGTGCTCATGAACATCGTGGTGTAGAAATAATCGTTCCACTGCCAGACAAAGGAAAACAGGAAGACCACGATCAGGCCCGGGACTGAGCTGGGAAGCATCACCCGGAAAAACGTGGACAGGAACCCGCAGCCGTCCACATATGCGGCTTCCTCCAGTTCTCGGGGCATCCCTTTGAAGAACTGGCGCATGATATAGATGAACAGCCCGTTGCGGAACCCGGATCCGGTCAGGCCTGTCAGCACAAACGGCCAATATGTCCCCACCAGGTTCAACGGCTGGCCTTTAAGGATGCCCAGCATATCAAAGTAGCGGAAATGCAGATACAAGGGGATCCGGATCATCTGCGGCGGCACGATCAAGGTGAAGATAGCCAAGCCCATCAAAATCCCGCTGCCCCGCCACTGGAACCTGGCCAGGCCGTAGCCTATATATGTGCAGGATGCCAGCTGACAAAGGCTCACGACCGAGGCCAGGGTCAGTGAGTTTAGGAGAGCCTTCGGATATTCCATGTAAACCCAACATGTGCGGTAATTGTTCAACGTGGGATTGCGGGCAATCCACTTCACAGATTGATCATACAGTTCCTCCACATTCATGAACGAAGTGGCCATTCTTGTGAGCATAGGCTGAATAATCACATATGAGACACCAAGCAGTACGGCGACCCTAAACAGCGTCCCGATAATATTGGTCAATCGTTTCTGCTGCAGCCGTGTCATTACTTGTCTCCCCCCAATCACACGTTATAGAACACAAACCGCCCGACTACCACCGAAACCAGCGCCAACAGCGCCGCAATAAAGCCAAAATACATCATGGACATGGCCATCGCCACACCAAAGCCGGCGCCGGTGAAAGACACCTGTTCAATCAGCATGATCAGCTGATTCTGGGGTGTGGTGAACGAATCGATCACCGTGTACACCAGGTTGGTCAGAATCAGCGGGCTCAACCCTGGGAAGGTTATCAGCCAGAATTTTTCCCAGCCTGTAGCTCCTTCCACATCCGCCGCTTCATAGACACTGGGTGGGATCGACTGCAGCCCCGCCAAGAAGATCAGGATCTGCACTCCAGAGTCGCGGATGATTTCCGGGCTGCCGGTAATCACTTCGATCAAGTATTCCAAAACAGCGTCGGGCAGGCGGATCATGCCCAATATCTGCCGCAGGGCGTTGCCGGCGAAGTAGTTGGCTCTGGCGGTTTCCTGGGCCATGATGTACGCCCAGTCGCCGGTCTCCATCCTGAGTACGACTCCCGCCCCCAAAATCACCGGCAGGAACAGGATCATTCTCGCAAGGGACCTGCCTCTGAATCTCTGGTTGAGAATGCTGGCGGCGAACAGACTGAACCCGATGATCATCGGCAGTGTGCTCAAAGTGTCGGTGATGTTCTCCACGAATCTTTCATTGAATGTCGCGTGCTGGAACAGAGCATAGCTGAAGTTGCCCAACCCTTTCCACACCAGAGTGTAGCCGTCCCTGCCCAACTGCAGCTCATTGAGGCTGAAGAGAATCGACTCAATGAACGGGCGCAGGAAGAACAAGGAAAAGCCGATAATAAACGGAAATGTGAACAGCAAGCCGCCCAGCGCCTGCCGCTGCCTGTAGCCAACTTTAAAAATCCTTCTCTTCCGCTTCTTGGCCAAGTTGATCCCCTCCTTCCAGGACGTGATAGCCAAACGCAGGTATCTCCACACCCATGACTTCCACAGGTTCCGAATTGTAGTTGACAATCACGGTGAGCCCGCTTTCATATGTGGTCTTGTAAACATTGACCGCCAAGCTTTGATGGCCGGTAATCCTCTCGTTCCAAACCGGGCCGAGCACGCTGACGACTTCCCCATACACCCGCATGATTTCGTCGCTGTGATCCAGGTAGTTGATGGCGTACAAGTCGTCAAAACGGGAAGCTTTGACCACTGTCGAATCCGAGTAGGAAAGCAGGTAATACGGCACCGCTCCGGTTTCCAAAAGCTTGAGCAGGTAAGTCTGAACCCTGGTGGTCAAGTTCCCCGGCTCGCCCGCATAGGGGATGTAGCCCCGCAGGGCAATCTGGTAGAACGGCACTCCTTGGTCGAGAATCTCAAAATTGCGGCTGTATAGGGGCATCTCCACCACAAAGTCCGCGTACGGCAGGGTATAGGCATTGGCGCCGCTCAGCATTAAGGACATATTGTTCTGCTTAAGCTTGCGGAGTTCGTCAACCACCTTCTCCTTCGCCTGCTCCCGGTCAATCAGTTCGCTCTCCTTCAACTTGTAATCGGCGTACAGATCCCGGCCCAAAGCATCGAAGGAGAGAGCTGGGATGCCGTATTCGGCGTACCGATCCATGAATTTGCCGATCACCCGGGACAGCTGCCCGATGGACAAGATCGGGATTTCTTCGCCCTGAATCCTAAGATGCGTGGCCAAATCATAACGGTTGAGATAGGCTGGCCTTCTGTCCAATGCCCTGGCTGTGTCCCGGAAGTGGATGAAATCATCGAACAGGGTCGTTTTGAACACATGAAGGAAGTTGACATTGGGATACAGCTTAACATTCTTGGCATTAAGGTTTGAAGCCAGATCCTTCAACTCTTGCTTGGTGCCGAGTTTGGACTCAAGTTTGAGCCCTGTGGGAAAGACGTGTTCGATGCCGCCTTTCAGCCACCCGTTGTAGCGGACCACCAGGTTATTGACGCCTTGACCTAGGAAATGCTCCACCACTGTCTCGGCTTGGGTAAATGTAGTCACCGGCTTCACCACATTCTGAGACACGCCGAAGACTGGCTCCACTTTTTCAATACCGCCGATCAGCTCCAACAGCAGCGGCACTTCCGGATCCTGTGCTTTTTTCAGTCCGAAGCGGTCAACAAGATACTGCTGGTAGTATAAAGCCATCCCTGTATAATTCGCGGCCGATTCATCCAAAAAGGCGTAGCGGATCACGATATCACTGAGCAAAGGCCGCACCTGGTACATCATGATCGACAAGTCCCGCATGTAGATCACAGCTCCGCCGGACTGCATGTACACCCGGGCGTTGGGAATGTATGAGAAGCTGCCGTAGACTTTGTTGTACGAGTCGCTCATCCCGGCGATTTCCGCGATAATCGTGGCTGCCGCTTCGCCCGACTCCATGATTGCCAGGAACGCCCGGTCGCTGTGCTTGATGCCAAACACCGGCAGGTGGACTTGGGATTCCATTTCATAAGAATACTCCCGCACCGCCGCTGAAGCGTGATCCCGGCCGTAGACCTCGCGGCGGTAAGGCTGGACACCTTGCTTGCCGCTGTTGAGGTTAATCAGGGCGCCTGAGCCGTCAGGCACAAAGATATAGCCTTTTTCTTGAGAATTCGCGGCGCCGAAATACGGCAGGACTGCGATCGTAGTGAGTGGATAGGTGACCCGTTTTTTCGTGGCGGCGTCATACACATCCTTGGGATAGACCACATCCTCGCTGGGTACCCGCACCACCAACTCGCCGCCGTCTATGACATATTCAATCGCAACTCTGAAGATGCGCAGATTCTTTTCGGGCGGCGTCACATTGTATTTCAAATGCTCCTCGATCACCCGATCCGGAGAATAACCGCTGTCCTTGAGCAGCTGGATCAGTGTTTCTTCGTCCCAGACCATCACATTCCATTTCCGCATCAAGGTGGTGCGGTCGAAGGCGTAGGCGATGTCCTCGGTCTTCACACCTCCCAGTGCGGCATAGCCCTTGTACTCCTGCACAGCCTTTATATATTCTTGAATCAGCCGTCTTTTGTCAGTGGCTCTGAACCGAGGTTCTTCGACACGGATGCCGTAATCGCCCAAGAGCGCTTCCAAGTCCACTCCCAAAATGGATATATTGTCCGGGTCGACATATCCCGGCTCCACGGTGAACATGGCGTATTGGTCGCGGACGAACTGTCGATCTTCGTCGCTGTCCAGGTAGGAGAGGAGATTGTCAAACTCTTCCTTGCTGATTACCAAAGGGAGGTAAGCCTTGTCATCCCATTCCTTGCCGATCAGGTATTCAACCCTCACACCGTTTTCAATGGGAATGACATTGTGCTGGCCGTGGATCACGCTCCCTGTGTATGTGTCCATGGTGATATACTGGTTGCCCACGTAATACCCGATGAATAGTTGAGCATTCAGCCGATCCTTTGCTGCGCCCCTAGCCATGGTCTCCATAGTTTGGCGGTCGGCTGGATTCGAATACCAGACATGGCCGGTCGACTTCACCAGGACCGCAATCTCTGTGGTATTCTCATTGAAGTACAGCTGCAGCTGCTCGTTTTCGGCGGCCAGTTCAAAGCCGGCAAGCTGAGCCTGGGCGCCGCCAAACCAGACAGCCGCGATTATGAACGCCAACACAGCTGTGAACAATTGCCTGCGCAACATCCTCTGTCCACTCCCCTCGCCTGGAATCAAACCCGGTACGCGATTTCAGTAAACACTTCATTGGCAAAGCGATAGACCAGTTCCAAAAGGTTCAGCAGCACAAGCCCGAGGAAGATGGTGAAGACCATGCCCACCAGTGTGAGGATCGTCGTAAAAATCGACTTGCCAATAGTGTACTCGTGGGTGATCATCATGACACCGATGAAAATCAGGGCTCCCGACCAGCCTACGGCTATGGATGTAAGCAGGTAGTAGAACGCGCCTTCTTCCAGGATCAGGTAGTTGCTGACCACAATCAACGGCAAGTTGATCAGGACAATCGGGATCAAGGAATAGGCAGTAGCGATGACAATTTGCTTAAAAGTGCCTTTGCCGGTCATCAGTGTGGTGAACGCCCAGTTGACCCCGGCCCACAAACCGAAAGGCAGAATCACACTGGCCAGTTCCACAAGGATGTTCAACCGGGCCGGGTCGTTGTGGTTGAACAAGAACCCGGTATATTGCCGTATCAATGTATAGGTGATTGTCACCAGAATCAGAATCACCAAAGCCGCCGGGACACTGCCCCGCTGTCTGTATTTCAACTCATAGAACCCGTCAAAGGGATGGAAAATGACATGCAATCCATACTTCAGGCTGTGGTACAGCCTCAAAGCCTTGCCTTTGAAATCGGTGCGCCCGGTCAAAGCTATCCAGGCGGCCTCTTTGGCGGCTGCCGTCATCTCTCGGGACTGTATGCCGAGGCGTCTTTTAATCCACGGCCAGAGCATCACCAAAACAATAATCACGGCTATACCAGTCATGACGTAGGAGAAACGCTCCTTCATAACAATCGCCCGGTATTCCTGGTAAGCCCGGGAATAGTATGAACGGTTTTGGCCCAGCTTGAAGTAGTACATGGCTTCGTCGAACCGCTCCTGCAGCAAAAGCGAACGGCCGATGCCGGTATAGGCCAGGTCATAGTTGGCGTTCAGTTTGAGCACTTCCCGCCACAGCGCTTCTTCTTGCTCGTACTTACCTTTATTGTAGAGCTCCACAGCATTAAGGATCAGCCTGGTATAGTCTGTCGGCTCGAAGACCAAGATCTGGCCGCGCTCGTCATCGATCACCACCAGATCCAGGCCGATATGGTCAATGGCAATCCCCCGGGCCACCTGCCCGTGAGCGCGCCCGCGGTAGCCGAACATGAACAGTAAATGGCCGTCGTCATCGTATGTGTAGATCCGGCTGCGGGTCCGGTCAAGCACACTGTAAATACCCTGCGAGAACACAGTTACGTCCACAAATGTCGATCGCCCGTAATACGTTGACTGCTGCCACATGTTGGTGTACCGGACGTCACCTATGGGCCGATGAAAACCATACCTTCTCAGCGAATCTTCTCCCGCTGGGTTCAGCCGCCGGATGGCGTCCCCTTCCTCACTTGCGACAGTGGCGTAGAGAAATCCCGCCTCATCTAGATCGAAACTACTGTATTCCACAGGCAAGAACAAATTGCGCTTAGCTTTTTGCTCGTCAGTCGACAGCAAAAACCAGATGTACTCCCACGGGCTGACGCTGACCTTTGGAGCGCCGATCACACCGCGGAAAATACCTTGCGCGTCAAAAGTGATGACGCCTTCGAAATAGTCCTCAGATAATACAAACATGTACCCTTTGTCATTGACACCGATTTTGAACGGGCGGTACCTGAAAGTGTCAGGGAACATGTCTTCGTGGCCAACGTGAGGCGAACCGAGAATACGTTTCAAGCTGCCGTCCTGACCCAGGTGGACGACACGGCTGTTGCCGGTATCCGCCACGTAGATATCCTGTTCGACACTGATGGATACGCTTGCAGGGCCGGAAAACCTCTCCCAAGTACCGTTATTCATAAAGCCGTCGATGATTCTCAAGAGGTTCCAGTCTAAATCAAGCTGTACGATGCGGTTGTTGCCGGTATCGACAACATAGATGTGGTTGTTTTTCTCATCCACCACAATATCCCTGGGCTGCCTGAGGCTGTCCAAGCCCAGTTCCGCGGCGGTGATCACCCGTTTGGGCAGGTAAGCGATGGGCCCCTCCACGGGATTGTCCCAATAGTTCCAGGTATAGCTCCGGTAAGGGACTAGAAATGTGGAAAGATGCAGTTCATCGCCGGCCGCTGTGCCGGCCCAGCCGGCCAGGAGTATCAGCGATAGAAACACGAGCCGTTTTAGTATAGAGCGCATGAATCATCCCCGCTTTCCAAAGCGAACTCTACGCCAGAAGGCGGTACACTGTGCAGGCCGTTTCGGCAACAGCCTGCACAGCGCCGAGAGAGGATTGTAGACTACTGGCCAAACATTTCGTCAATCATGGCTTGAGCGGTCTGTTTCACCTCTGCCGCTGCTGTGGCAGGGCTTACGTTGTTGTTGATATCTCCGCAGACCTTGCCGTAAGGCAAGCTGCCGTCCCAGCGGCTGCCGAGGAAGTTCATGTAGTAATCCTCTGGCCAGAAGCTCTCCACAGCCTGGTACAAAATCTCATAAGCTTGTTTGTCGGCGACGCGGCTGGCGATGTAGTTATCCAAATCCTCATAGTAATTGTCCAAAGTGAACAGGTAGTTGTCCAGGGCGATCAACCCCAGCGGGTACTCTGCATTCGCTGGGACAAACCAAGCGTCAGCCGTCCCGGGCAGGAAGATCGGCTCATCATTGTACGGCGATTTGGGGAACGGCATGATTCCGTGAGTAAACGGCCAACTGGTGTGATTGCCGAGATAATAGAACGGCAGGAACGCCATGGCAATCTGGCCGGCACTGAACTCGTTCTCTCCTTTGTCGGCAATCTGATCGACCTTGCGCCAATCGACCCACTGGCGTAGTCCCGCCACCCCTTCCGGCTCATCCAAGGACCAGTACACTCTCCCGTTTTCATCCCGTCTGGTTACTGCGCCGCCGTAGGCATACACCAGATTCTTCGGATCAATGTCGGACAGGCCCCATTGATCCACGATACCGTCACCGTCGGTGTCCCGGGTGGCCTTGCGGGCCATTTCCGTCACTTTCTCGAAAGTCCATTCGCCTCTTGCCAACAATTCGTACGGATCCTCCAACCCTTCGTTTGCCAGAAGATCTCTGTTGAAGACGACGAACACCGCATGCCCGTAATCGTCCACGCCGGCGGAGAAGAAGTACATCTGGCCGTTGTAAGCCAACTCATAGTTGCGGTCACGGGTAATCTTGGGCAGCAGCTCAAAGTATTCTGGGGGCAGAATCTCGTTCACCGGGAACAGTGCGCCTCTGGATACTAATCCCCAATAATAGGCGAAGGGTGTCCGCCAGAGGTCGTATTTGGACTCGCCTGCCATGAAGCGGTTCAGAGCTGTATCGCCCACATCGCCCCAGCCGACGATCACCTTTTCATACCCGCCGATATTGAACAGTTCCATCGCTTCCCGGAGTGTTCCAGCCCTTGCCCCGCCTTCTTCAAACTGGGCAATGCCGTCCCAGTGCATGAGAAAACTCACTGTCGCTCCGCCGAAGTCGATCTCGCCAAAATCCATCCGATCGGATGTGTAGGCAAAAGCTCCTGACGCAGCCAACGCCAACACTATTGCTCCCAACACCAGAACTCTCTTCACACTCACCTAGCTCAACCCCCTTGTAGATTCAGAGGGCACTGCACAGGTTTAAAGCTGCGCAGTGCCCTACCCAGTCTATCAGTAGCCGAACATGTCGTCGATGATTGTTTGAGCGGAAGCCTTAACCTCTGCAACGGATGTTGCCGGGCTGATCATGTTGTTGATATCGCCGCAGACCTTGCCGTAAGGCAAGCTGCCGTCCCAGCGGCCGCCGAGGAAGTTCATGTAGTAATCCTCTGGCCAGAAGTTCTCGACCGCTGTGTACAGGATTTCATACGCCTGCTTGTCGGCGACACGGCCGGCGATATAGTTGTCCAGATCCTCATAGTAGTTGTCAATCGGGAAGAGGTAGTTGTCCAAAGCCACCAAACCTAATGGGTACTCGGCATTGGCCGGGACAAACCACGCGTCGGCAGTGCCGGGCAGGAACCGCGGAGCGTCTGTGTACGGGCTCTGCGGCCACGGCAGAATACCATGGGTAAACGGCCAGCTGGTATGGTTGCCGATGGCATAGAAGGGCAGGAACGCGAACGCATACTTGCCGGCGCCCCACTCAGCCTCGCCGCCGCTTGCCAAAGCAGTCGGACTGGCGATCTTGTCAACAAGGACCCAGTCTACCCACTGACGCAGGCCTGCGATAGCTTCTTCGGAATCCATGGCGAAGTACACTTTGCCATTTTCGTCACGCTTGGTAATAGCACCGCCGTAAGCATAGACAAGGTCTTTCGGATCCATATTGGACAAGCCGTATTGGTCGATGATACCGTCACCATCGGTATCCCGTGTCGCTTTTCTGGCCATTTCGGTCAGTTTCTCGAAAGTCCACTGGCCGTTGGCATACAGCTCGTAAGGATCCTCCAAACCTTCGGCATCCAGCAGGTCTTTGTTGAAGACAACGAAGGTGGCATGGCCGTAGTCATCGGTACCAGCCGAGAAGAAGTACAGCTGGCCGTTGAATGCCAACTCATAGTTGCGGTCACGGGTAATCTTGGGCAGAGCCTCGAAATACTCGTCCGGCAAAATCTCATTCACCGGGAACAGCGCGCCGCGCGATGCCAATCCCCAGTAGAAAGCGAACGGTACGCGCCAGAGATCGTATTTCGACTCGCCTGCCATGAAGCGGTTCAGAGCTGTATCGCCCACATCGCCCCAGCCGACGACCACTTTCTCATACCCGCCGATGTTGAACAGCTCCATTGCTTCCTGGAGCACACCGGCCCGGCCGCCGCCTTCCTCAAACTGGCTAATGGCATCCCAGTGCATCACGAACGATACTGTGGCTCCCTTGAAATCAATGGTGCCAAAATCCATCCGATCGGAAGTGTAGGCAAATGCGCTGGAAGCCAGCATCAAAACCAATACAAAGACCAACAGAGCTCTTTTCATTTTGGTTATGTTCCTCCTTCCTCGTGTCCATACAAAATCATCCGCTGAAAACTCTCTGTACTGCCTGAAAACACCTTAACGACGCAGCTGGGCGCGACCACCTCCTGTCCGCTTTTATGTAATGGGCTTACAGCTGCCCCGGATAATGAGTTCCGTATCCATGAGCTTTGGCTTGCTGGCTTTATGATTAAGAATAATCTTCATGAGCAGTTTGGAAGCTGCAACGCCCATTTCATACTTCTGCTGTCTCACCGTGGTTAAGTTGTAGTGGCTGCTGATCTCGATATCGTCGAAGCCCACGATCGACAAGTCATCGGGGACACTTTTGCCGATCTCCCTCAGAGCTCTGATCATGCCGATGGCAACATTATCCTGGGCCACGACGGCCGTGGGCCATTCATCCAGCTGCTGCAGTTTGTTCACCACATCATACCCGTACTCTTCGTCAAACGAATACTGGAAAATCCATTCCGGCCTGCACTCCATCCCCAGGTCCCGGACCGTGTCCATCAAGCCTTGGTAACGCTTTTCCGCCGGCACAGACTTGGTGCCCCCATCCGCATACCCAATCTTGCGGTGGCCGAGGCTGTGCAGATACTCAACAGCCAGTTTCGCCGACTTGTAGTTGTCGGAGATCACGTAGGACGTAAGGGGCCCCTCCAAAGTCATGTCGACAAACACGGTGGGGATGTCTGATGCCAGAATCGGCTCAAACTCAGCGAGCTCATCCCGGATGTAGCTGAGAAAAATCGCGCCGTCCACTCGGCGGTCTCGGCACTTCTCCAAATAGCCAAAGCTGACACCTGTGTTGCCCGGCCGTTTGTCGGCAAAATAGAGGATGTCGTAGCCTTGGGCTCCCAGTGTTTTTTCAATACCGGGGATCACTTCCCGGAAGAAGCTGTTGTTCAGCTCGCTGGCCATGAACAATCCAACCAAGTATGACTGCTGCATCGACAGGCTCCGGGCCGTAGTGTTCGGCCAGTAGTTGTACTCCCGCATCACTTTAAGCACAGCCTGCCGCGTCTTCTCGTTGATGCCGCTGTAGCCGTTGATCACTTTTGATACAGTCGCCTTGGAAACATTGGCTTTTTTGGCGATATCATCGATTGTGGTCGCTCTTGTCCCCTGTTTTGCCACTACCATTACCCCTGTCAATCAATCTCGGAAACCGGTTTCGATGTCTTGGAGAAAACAATGCGTGCATCCCCTCCACAGTCGCACTCTCCCAAAACCTTCGCATGACATATTTAACAAATATCTAATTGAAATCGGTTTCTATACGGCGGAAATTAATAT